>JAEEGG010001341.1_pt1 | contig 67286 bp, 62 predicted proteins | sample 9134161 | NCBI WGS metagenome assembly JAEEGG01 (sample SAMN16246543, study PRJNA631951) | gut metagenome | biome: gut microbiome; feature: rumen; material: CR-attached | host: Bos | place: Iran: Karaj | collected 2018-10
GCGTTGAGAGCACGATGATGTAAATATGTCAAATCCGGCGACATGCGCGTCGGATTTGACACCTTGCAGAATCGCCGCCCGGAAATGCACAGCATTTTAGGCGATTCTGAAAACCAGTCTGCAGAAAATGTTTCTGCAGACTGAATTCATTTCAGCGCTTCCTGCATCGCGTCCTCTTCATACTGATGCATGTAGAGATCGTGATAATAGCCGCCTTTTTTGAGCAGCGTTTCGTGATTGCCCTCTTCGACGATCGCGCCGTCGCGGATGACGAGGATCCGGTCGGCGTTGCGGATCGTACTGAGACGGTGCGCCACGACGATGCTCGTGCGATCCTTCAGCACCTCGGTGATCGCGCTTTGGATCAGCTGTTCGGTCTCGGTGTCGATCGAGCTCGTCGCTTCGTCCAGCACGAAGATCTGCGGATCGGCAAGGATCACGCGCGCAAACGAGATCAGCTGCTTCTGCCCGGTGGAAAGCCGCACGCCGCCTTCGCCGACCTCGGTGTCGTAGCCCTTCTGCTGCCGTTCGATGAACGCGTCGGCATGGACCATCGCCGCGGCGCGCTTCACGCTTTCCTCGTCCGCGTCGGGACGTCCGAAGCGGATGTTGTCGCGGATCGTGCCGGAGAACAGGTGCGGGCTCTGGAGCACATAGCCGAGCGAAGACTGCAGCCAAAGCTGCGAGCGTTCACGGTAGTCTTTGCCGTCGATCAGGATACGCCCCTTCTTCGGTTCATAGAAGCGGCAGATGAGGTTCACGATCGTGGACTTGCCCGCGCCGGTCTCGCCGACGAGCGCAACGGTCTCGCCAGCGCGGATATGCAGGTTGAAATCCCGGAGCAGCGGTTCGGATTCCTTATAGCAGAAATCGACGTGATCGAACACGATATCGCCAACGATCGGCTCCCAGTTCTCGCGCTTCGGGTCCATCGACGTGCCGTACTTCGCTTCCGCTTCCGGCGTGTCCCGGACCTCGGATTCGGTGTCGAGCAGGGAGAGGACGCGTTCCGCGCTCGCCTGCGCGCTCTGCATGTCGGCAAAGATGCCCGCGAGCTGCTGGATCGGGTCGAAGAGGCTTGACGCATAGTTGATGAACGAGACGAGCGTTCCTGCGGTGATGACGCCGAGGAAGGTCTCTGTCCCGCCCAGGGTCGCCTGCACGCCCGCGCCGCCGAAGATCAGCGCCAGCGACGTTCCGACCGCGCCGAGCGAAACGACGAGCGGGAAGAACGAAGCGGACAGCACGGAAGCCTTGACGCTCGCCTTGCGCATATCGGTGGTGATCGCTTCAAATTCCGCGGCGTTCTGCTCCTCGCGCACGAGCGTCTTGGTCGTCATCGCGCCCATGATGCCCTCGTTGAACGCGCCGGTGATGCGGGAATTGTGCTTTCTTGCGACGCGCTGATAGCGGAGGATCCGCTTTTGAATGTACAGGCTGACGATCGCAAGCGGGGGAATGACCGCAAGCACGATCAGCGCCAGCTTCCAGTTGAACCAGAACATCGCCGCAAAGCAGAACAGAATGTAGAAGCCGGACCACAGAAAGTCTGTGATGCTCCACGCGATCATATCGGAAAGCCGCGCGACGTCGCTGACCATGCGCGCCATCAGATAGCCGGCGGAGGTCTTGTCGTAGAACGAGAACGACAGCGTCTGCAGCTTCAGATACGCTTCCTGCCGGATCGCGTAGGAGATCGCCATCTCCATTTCACCGGAACGTCCGATGAACCGCATCGTAAAGAACCCCTGGAACACAACGAGTCCTGCGTAGATCCCGAAGAACAGCCAAAGCCCGTCGGAGGTCGGCGCGGCGTCGGGGCGTACGAAGTGATCGATGGCAAACCGCGTCAGAATGGGATAGAGCGCGTCGATGACCGCAACGATCAGCATGCTCAGAAGAATACGGATGAAAAGTCCGCGATTGCGCATCGCGTAGCCGAACAGACGCTTCCAAAGCTTCGCGTCCATCTTTTCATCGCGGTCAAATTCAGCCTCGTTGTCGTAACTCATGCCATGTCGCCTCCTTCCGCGTGATAATCCTGAATCTCGGCGATGCGCCGGTACAGTCCTTCCTCACGGATCAGCTCGTCATGCGTGCCCTGCTGCACCAGCCTGCCGTGGTCAAGCACCAGGATCCGGTCCGCTTCCCTGAGCGTCGTGATGCGGTGCGAGATGATGAACAGGATCCCGTTTCCGTGATGCCGGCGGAGCGCGTCGCGGATCTTCGCGTCGGTCTCGGTGTCGACGGCGCTCATGGAATCGTCGAAGATCATGATCGGCGCCTTCTGCATCAGCGCGCGTGCGATCGCAACACGCTGCTGCTGTCCGCCCGAAAGGGTAACGCCGCGTTCGCCGACGACCGTGTCGTAGCCGTCCGCGAACTTTTCGATGACATCGTGCACCGCCGCTTCCCGCGCAGCCTCAAAGAGCTCCGCTTCGGTCGCGTTCGGCGCGGTCAGCATGATGTTCTCCCGGATCGAACGCGAATAGAGGAACGGCTCCTGCAGCACGATCGCGATGTTCTTTCTCAACAGCGCATGATCGATGTCGTTGATCGGCGTGCCGTTGATCGTGATCTCGCCGCCGGTGACGGGGTAGAGCCGCTGCAGAAGCTGCACGAGCGAGCTCTTGCCGCTGCCGGTGCTGCCCAGGATGCCGACCGTTTCGCCCGCTTTTGCGGTAAAGCTGATGCCGTCGAGCACGTCGTTTTTCGTATCGTAGCCGAACGTGACGTCCCGGAACGTAATGTCGCCGAGAAGGCTGCAGTCCGCGATCGCTTTGCCGGGCTCGGTCTCGTTGTCCGCCGCCATAATCTCGTTCAGACGGTCGAGCGAGACCGTCGCCTTGCCCATATCGGCAAGCACACGACCGAGCTGACGCACCGGCCAGGTAAGCCTGCTCGTCAGCGAAAGGAACAGATAGATGTCGCCGAGCGAGAACGCGCCGTTCGTCTTTACATAGAACAGGATGCCGAATGCCAGCGACAGCGCGATCTGGATGTATCCGATCGCGTCCGATCCGCCCCAGTAGAAGCCGAGCAGATAGACGAGCCGTACGTTCTTTTTGCAGAAGTCCTTGTTGAGCCGCGTGAACTTGTCATACTCGGCGCGCTGCTGACCGAATGCGCGCACCACGCGCACGCCGGTCAGGTTCTCCTGCACGGCGGTCGTAAGAGCGCCTTCGGCTTCGTCGACCTCGGTGAAGTATTTCTGCACATACCGGAAGTAGACAAAGCTCGAAACGGTGAGAATGGGCATGACCGCCATGGAGATCAGCGCCATTTCCCAGCGGATCGCAAACATCAGTCCGGCGGCGATGCCGAACATGACCGCGATGCGCACGATCTCCATCAGCTGATTCGTCACGAACTTGCGCACGGTGTCGACGTCGGACGTACACCGCTGCACGAGATCGCCGGTCGAAACGTGTTTGTGGTAATCGTACGGAACGGCGTTCAGTTTGCGGTAGAGCCGGTCGCGCATACGCTTTGCCATGTGTTCCGCGCCCATCGCAATGTTCCTTCGGCGCAGAAAGATAAACAGCCCTTCGAGCACCGTGAACAGGAAGAAGAACGCGCCGCACAGCCAGTAATTCCTGCCGAGCGGACCGAGCGATTTCAGCCATTGAAAGAGCGGTTCCGGAATCGAAGGATCCCTGCCCAACAGAACGTAGTCGAGCGTATAGCTTGTGACGATCGAGGCGCAGTACAGCGACACGATGCCGAGAATGACCTCGATCGCGCTGCGCAGAAAGTATCCGCCTGAGCCTTTCATCGAAGGCAGAAACAGCAGTTTATATCGATTCTTTTTCTTCATATCAAAACATCTCCTGTGGATTGATCTCAAGCTGCGTTTCCGCACAGACGCCGCGGTGCGCGTCATGGAACGTCGAAACGGTCTTTACCGCATCCTTGAGGCGCTTTGTGCGCAGCAGCTTGATCAAGATCTGGTAGCGTGTGTAGCCCGAGATCCGCGCGATCGGTGCTTCCGCCGCAACGAGCAGCAAAAGATCCTGCTTGCCCTCCTCGCCGAGAACGGCGCGCAGTTCCGTCTCCAGCGCTTTCGCGTAATCGAGACACGCGTGTTCCGCGGTCCGCTCGTCGCGGTCCGCAAACACGATACGGAGGAAGAGCGAGAACGGGGGGTAGAGGAGCTTTCTTCGCTCCATGATCTCGTAGTGGTAAAAGCCGGGATAATCCTGTTCCTTCGCAAACCGGATGATCGGATGATTCGGCTCATAGGTCTGCAGAACGACGCGTCCGGGCAGGCTGTCGCGTCCGGCGCGTCCCGCGACCTGCGTCAATAGCTGGAACGTGCGTTCCGGCGCGCGATAGTCCGGCAGGTTCAGGGTCGTGTCCGCGGCGACGACGCCGACCAGCGTGACGTTCGGGAAATCATGCCCCTTTGCGATCATCTGCGTGCCGATCAGCACCTGCGCTTCCTTCCGATGAAATGCGGACAGCAGCTTTTCGTAGCTGCCCTTTTCGCGCATCGTGTCCGTATCCATGCGAAGCGTTTTAACGGCGGGGAAGAGCCGGCGCACCGCCTCCTCGACCTGCTCCGTGCCGATGCCGAATTGCTTGATGAACGGCTTTTTGCAGTTCGGGCACTCCTTCGGCAGCGGCTTCACGGCGCCGCAGTAATGACAGCGCGTGCGTGATTCCGTCTTGTGATACGTCATCGAAATATCGCAGTTGTCGCATTTTAGGACGTATCCGCAGCTTCGACAGCTGACGAACGTCGCGTAGCCGCGGCGGTTGATGAACAGCATCGCCTGCTGCCCGAGAGCAAGACATTCGGACAGTCGTTCCGCAAGCTTGTCGGAGAAGATGCTGTTGTTGCCCATCAGAAGCTCGTCGCGCATGTTGACGATCTCAACGGTCGGCAGCGGTCTGCCCGCCACGCGGTCTTTCAGTTCCAGAAGCATGTATTTGCCGCTCAGCGCCCGTGAATAGCTTAAAAGCGAGGGCGTAGCGCTGCCGAGCACGAGCGCGCCGCCCGACGCTTTCACGCGCCTTGCCGCGATCTCGCCCGCAAGGTATCTCGGCTGCGATTCACTCTGATAGCTCGATTCGTGCTCCTCGTCGATGATGATCAGCCCGAGCCGTTCCGTCGGGGCGAAGACCGCGCTGCGCGCGCCGATCACGATGTCCGCGATCCCCAAACGAATGCGCCGCCATTCGTCGAAGCGTTCGCCTGCGGAAAGCCTTGAATGCAGCACGGCGATCCGGTCGCCGAAGCGGTCCGTGAACCGCCCTACGGTCTGCGGCGTCAGAGAGATCTCCGGCACCAGTACGATCGCCTGTTTTCCGAGCGCGAGACAATCCTCGATCGCCCGAAGGTACACCTCCGTTTTGCCGCTGCCGGTCACGCCGTACAGCAGAAGAACGTCGCCTTCACCGCGCGCCGCAGCGGACCTGATCGCGTCCGCCGCGCGTTCCTGCGCGTCGGTCAGCGTGTACGCGGGCGTATGGATCCGAAGCTTTCCGGGACGGCGAAACACCGTTTCGCTCTGTTCGGAAAGGAACCCTTTTTTGATCAGCGCGTTGATCGCGGGCGTGCTGCCAGGATAGAACGCGTTGATATCCGGGACCGAAGCTTCCGCGCCGATCCGTGTCACGAGCTCGAACACCCGCTTCTGCGCAGGCGCGTTTTTCAGCGATTCCGACGCCGCTTCGGGATCGACGCCCTCCGCAAGCGTAACGGTGCGGACCTTTTTCTCCTTGATCCGCATGCCGCGCATCTGCGCGGGGATCATGAGCCGGAGCGCGTCGACGAACAGGCAGTGATACGCGTCCTTCATCCATTCGGCAAGCGCGATCTGATCCGGCAAAAGCACGGGATAATGCTCGATGATCTTAGCGATATCCTTGATCTCGGGGTAGTCTGCCGAATCCTTCAGCGCGGCGACAAAGCCTTCCTTCAGGTGATTTCCCTGTCCGAACGGCACCAGAACATGGTGCCCGACGGAAACGGGCAGTCCCTCGGGAATGCGGTAGGTGAACCGGCGGTCCACGGCGGTATGCGCGATGTCAACGATCACTTCGGCAAACATACTGTTATAAAAAACGCCCGTGCGCGAACGCAACGGGCGGGAAGACGCTGTTTATGCGTCCTTCGGTGCGTTCAGGATCAGCTTATCGTGGTAGAGTTCGTCCACCGCCATCGAAACGGGCTTGTTGGTACCGAGCTTCTCCGGGTGATCCTGGAGCTGTCTCGCACGGTTCGCAACGGCGGTCACCAGCATATAGCGGCAGCCCGCTTTCTCGACCAGCTCGTTCAGAGAAGGATAATTCATCATATCGTTTCGCCTCCATTCAGTTTCGTGATCAGTTCTGTATTTCTTCCGGTGCGGAGAAGCTCAGCGGACAGGATCGCTTCCATTTCGTCGACAGCTTCCTCCACAACGTCGTTTATCACCATGTAGTCATATTCCGGCAGCGCCTTGAGCTCTTCGAGCGCCGTTGCGGTGCGGACGTCGATCGACTCCTGCGTTTCGGTCCCGCGTCCCACAAGACGCGCCTTCAGGATCGAAAGCGACGGGGGAGCGATGAACACCGTCACGGCGTCGGGACAGGCGGCTTTGACCTTTCTTGCGCCCTGCACGTCGATCTCCAGGATGACGTGGTTGCCCTTTTCGCGCTCGGCTTCAACAAACGATCTCGGCGTGCCGTAGTAGTTCATGCCGAACACATGCATGTATTCGAGAAACGCGTCCTCTTCGATCATGCGGATGAACTCTTCCTGCGTTTTGAAGAAGTAGTGCACGCCGTCGATCTCGCCGGGACGCGGCGCCCGCGTCGTTGCGGAAACCGACATCCTGATCTCGGGGTGCTTTGCCATCAGCGCAGCATTGACCGTGCCCTTGCCGACGCCTGCCGGTCCGGATACGACGATCAGCAGCCCTTTTTTCTTTCTTGCCATTTCATTCTCCTTATCCTTCCGCGCTCCATTCGGCGTTCAGCCTTCGCGCGATGGTTTCCGACTGCAGGGCGGACAGAACAACGTGTCCGCTGTCCATGACGAGCACGGCGCGCGTCTTGCGGCCGCAGCTTGCGTCGATCAGAAGACGGCGTTCCCGCGCGTCCTGAATGAGCCGTTTGACCGGCGCGGAGTCCGGCGTAACGACGGCGATGATACGGGCGCCGGAAACGATGTTTCCGAACCCGACCGAAACCAGTGCAGAATTGTCCGTCATGCCGCTCACTCCACGTTTTGGATCTGCTCGCGCAGTTTTTCGATCTCCGCTTTGCAGGCAAGCACCGATTTGGTCAGCGCGGCGTCGTTTGCCTTGCTGCCGATCGTGTTGCATTCGCGGTTCATTTCCTGCACGATGAAGTCCATGTTCCGCCCGACCGGCTCCGCCGTATCGAGATAGACGCGGAACTGCGCGATGTGGCTTTTCAGCCGCACAAGCTCCTCGTCGATGCAGCAGCGATCCGCAAACAGCGCGACCTCGGTCGCCAACCTTGCGCGGTCGATCTCCGTATCGGAAAGCACCGATTCGATGCGCTCGCTGAGCTTTTTCCGATAGTCTTCGGCAACGAACGGCGCGCGGGCAAGGATCTCCTCGCGGTACGCGTCCATCGCGTTGACGCCCGCAAGCAGCGCCGTTCTGAGCCTGGCGCCTTCGGCAACGCGCATATCGATCAGCCCGTTCAAAGCGAGGTTCGTCGCTTCCTTCGCAAGCGCGATCAGCGCGTCCGCGTCCTCGTCGGCGGGTACGATCTCGGTGACGTCCGGGAGACAAAGGACGTTGGATAGCGTCAGATCGTCATGGAGTCCGAGCGACATGTTTGCCGTTCTTGCCGCCTTTACATATTCGGACAGAAGCAGACCGTCCACGCGAACGCTCTTCGCGTCGCTGCGGGTATTGCGGTAGTTCACGAATACGTCGACGTGCCCGCGCACGAGCCGCTCGGCGATCGTCTGACGTACGGTATCTTCGATGCAGGAAAGCACGCGCGGAAGACGCATCGAAACATCCAAAAAGCGATGGTTCACGCTTTTCAGTTCCACGGTCAGCTCGCGTCCCTCCCGGGAGGCGACGCCCTTTCCGTATCCGGTCATGCTTTTCATACACTTACCTCCGCAAATCCAAAGTATACCATATTCCGGTCCGAAAACACAAGAGCGGAACAGGATTTTTTCAAGAATTTCAGCTTAAAACAGCCGATAAAGCTCATCCGCGCCGGGCGGATCGAGCGGCGAGCCATCCGCTAAGCGAAAATCACGCTCCGTAATACGCCCGATGACCGCGGCGGGAATGCCCGCTTCGCGTAAAGCGGCGACCGTTTCCGAGCCGTTTTCGCAGGCGATCAGCAGGGAACCGCTTGCCATCAGCCGGTACGGATCGAGCCCCACGGCGTTTGCGATCGCTTTCGTTTCGGGCAGGATCGGGATCGCGTTTTTATCGACGGTCGCGCCGAGATGTTCCTGCGCCGCAAGCTCCCAGACCGCACCGAGCACGCCGCCTTCGGTAACGTCGTGCATCGCGTGCGCGCCGTGCCGCATGGCGATCCGGCTTTCCGGTACAACGGACAGATACTCGGACAGCGCCTTTGCGCGCTCGATCGTCTCCGCGGGAAGCGCGGAAAGCCGGTCCGCATGATCGGCGGCGATCAGCATGGTGCCTTCAAGTCCCGCCCACTTGGTCATCACAATGTCGTCGCCCGGCTTTGCACCCGAAAGCATCTTGGCTTTTGGCGTGCGAGCAATCACCGTTGTGCAGGTCGTGACGCGCGTAACGGCGTCGGTCACCTCGGTATGTCCGCCGATGACGTCGACGCCCGCGCGAAGCGCCGCATCCGCAAGATCCGCTGCGATCATGGCGACCGTTTCCTCGGTCTCCGAGGGCGGCAGCAGCAGCGTGACCAAAAGCGCCACCGGCTCCGCGCCGCCCGCCGCCGCGTCGTTGCAGTTGACGTGTACGGAAAGCGCGCCGATGTGCTTTGCGTCTGCGCTTGTGATGGGATCGCAGCTCGTTACGATCAGATCGCCGTGAAAATCCAGCATCGCGCAGTCCATGCCGATGCGCGGCGCGCCGAACGATTCGGGACGCGTCTTTTGAAACCGGTCGAGGATCAGCCGTTCCAGTGTATCGTTGTCTAATTTTCCTAATTTCATTTTCCGATCCGTTTCAGAAATTCTTCTTCGTTGATCATGGGAATGCCGAGCGACTGCGCCTTGTCCGCCTTGCTTCCGGCGTTTTCGCCGACGACGACGAACGAGGTGTTCTTTGAAACGCTCCCTGCCGCTTTGCCACCGTTCTGTTCCACCAGCGCTTCCGCGCCCCTGCGCGAGAGCGTCGCAAGCGTTCCGGTGATCACGACGGTCATGCCCGCAAGGGGCAGGGGACCGCTTTCGGTCTTTGCCGCTTCCTCGGGCTGTACGCCGAGCGCCAGCAGCCGGTCGATCTGATCCGCGATGCGCGCATCCGCAAAGAACGAGACGACCCCGTCAGCAACAATGTCGCCGACGTCGTCGATCGCGGCAAGCTCCTCGCGCGTTGCGTGCCGCACGGCGTCGAGCGTGCCGAAGTGCCGCGCAAGATCCTTTGCGGTCTTAACGCCGACGTTCGGAATGCCGAGCGCAAAGAGGAACGCCGCCAGCGGACGGTGCTTGCTTGCCTCCAGCGCGTCCAAAAGATTCTGCGCCTTCTTGTGCCCGAAGCGTTCGAGCGCCGTGAGCTGTTCGTGCGAGAGCGCATAGAGCTCCGGGATCGTGCTGATGCCGAACGCGTCGATGAGCTGTTCGGCGGTCTTGCCGGCGAACGTGTCGATGTCCATCGCATCGCGCGAGGCGTAATGTGAAAGACGCGCCGCGATCTGCGGACGGCAGGAAAGCGAATTGGTGCAGAATAGATGCGCGCCGCGCAGCTCGACGTGCGCGCCGCACTGCGGACAGACCGCAGGCTTTTCGACAGGGCGCAGGGGATGATCGTCCGGCACAGCGCCGAGGATCTCCGGAATGACGTCGTTGCTTCGGCGGATGAACACGCGCGAGCCGATGCCGACGCGCTTCCGCTGTATGTCGTCCCAGTTGTTCAGCGTCGCCTTTTTGACGGTCACGCCGGAAAACTCGACCGGTTCGATGTGCGCAAGCGGCGTGAGCTTGCCGGTCCTGCCGACCTCCCAGGTCACATCCAGGACCGTTGCGGTCAGCTCCTCTGCGGCGAACTTATACGCCATCGCCCAGCGCGGGAACTTTTCGGTCGCGCCCAGCGCGTCGCGCAGCGCAAAGTCCGTCACCTTCACGACCATGCCATCGATCAAAAAATCGAGCGTATCGCGCCGCTGTTCGGCAAGGTCGATCTCTTCCATGATCTCGTCGGGCGTTCTGAGCCAGCGCACGAACGGGCAGACGGGCAGTCCGTTTTCCTTGAGGAAATCAAGCATTTCCTTTTGATTCGTGAGCGTCTTGCCCTCGATATAGCCGACGTTGTAGCAGAATACGTCGAGCTTCCTTGCCGCGGTCACGGCGGGATCGAGATTCCGCAAAGCCCCCGCCGCGGCGTTGCGCGCGTTTTTCAGAGGCTCGTCCGCGGTGCGGTTATAGGCTTCGAGCACGGAAAGCCGCATGATGCATTCGCCCTGCACCTCCATGCGTCCCTTGAACGGGATCGTGAGCGGAACATTGCGGATCGTTCGGATCTGGGGAAGGATCGCTTCGCCGGTGACGCCGTTTCCGCGCGTCGCGCCCTCGACGAGCACGCCGTTGTCGTACGTCAGGTTCACGGTCAGTCCGTCGAACTTGTATTCAAGCGCAAACAGCGGCGGTTCGGGCGACGCCGCCGTGACCTTGCGGATAAAGTCCTTCAAGCCCTCGGGCGTGCGGACCTTGTCGAGGCTCCAGAGCCTGCCGAGATGCCGGTGCTCTTCAAAGCTTTTCAAAGGTGCGCCGCCGACGCGCAGCGTGGGGCTGTCCGGCAGGATCACGCCGCTTTCGGCTTCCAGCTTCAAAAGCTCGTCATAGAGCTTATCGTACTCCGCGTCGGAAACGAGCGGTGCGTCCTGCTCATAGTACGCCGCCGCATAGCGGTTCAGAATGTCAACGAGTTCTCTTTGCCGATCCATAGCTTACTCCAGTATTTCGAGCGGCGCAAAGCCCGCCGCCAGTTTTTTGGTCGCTCCGTTGTCGAAGCGGATCTCCACGATCATCGAAGCGCCGCTGCCGCTCATCCCGGTGATCACACCCTCGCCGAAGACCTTGTGCCGGACGCGGTTTCCGATCTTTCCGGCGAAATTCGCGGCTTTCTTCGGCGGTTCCGGCTTGGTCCCGACGTCGATCTTCACCGGCGTCTGCGGCTTTTTCGCGATCGGCGCGGAAAAGAACGAAGAGACGGAGCCGCTGTCCCACCGGCGTTCCGGCGCCGGACGCCTTTGCGGAGCGCTTCCGGGAAGCTCGATCGTATCGCCCATTTCGGTCAGAAACCGCGAGGGCAGCGCGGGCTCCGTTCGCCCGTAAAGCATGCGCTCCTTTGCGTAGGAAAGGAAGAGCCGCTTCTTTGCGCGGGTCACGCCGACGTAGCAAAGCCGGCGCTCCTCTTCGAGCTTGTCGTCATCATAGGACGACTGCGAGGAGGGGAAGAGCCCCTCTTCCATGCCGCAGAGAAAGACGTTCGGAAACTCCAGTCCCTTCGCCGCGTGCAGCGTCATCAGGTTCACGCAGCCGTTCGTTTCGTCCACGTTGTCCGCCTGCGAGAACAGCGCGACGTTGGTCAAAAACGCTTGCAGCACGTTTCCGTCGGGCTCGGTATAGCTCTTTTCAAATTCCTCGATGTAGCCCAAAAGCTCCTCGACGACCTCGGCGCGGGCTTCGTAATTCTCCTTTTTGTCATCCCGAAGGTACGCGTCGTAGCCGATCCGCTCCAAAAGCTCTCTTGCAAAATCCGCAAGCGGCATGGTGTCCAAAAGCTCATAGAGCTTCTGGAACAGGTTCAGAAACGGCGTAAACTTCGCCGCGGTGCGGCTCGGAACGTCGTCCGGCACGATCACGGCGCTCATCAGCGGAATGCCGCGCCTGCGCGCGCTTTCGCCGAGGACCGTAATGCTCTGCGGACCGATGCCGCGCGACGGGGTATTGACCGCGCGCAGAAACGCTTCGTCGTCCGCGGGGTTCAGAATGAGCCGCAGGTATGCGAGAATGTCCTTGACCTCCGCGCGCGAGAAGAACGACACGCCGCCGTAGACGCGGTAGGGGATCAGAAAGCTTTTCAGCATCATTTCCAGAACGCGGCTTTGCGCGTGCGTACGGTAGAGGATCGCGTAATCGTCATAGCGCGCGCCGCTTCTGGCGCCGGATGCGATGCGCGAGCAGATATAGTACGCCTCGTCACGCTCGTCGTTCGCCTCGTGCACGTCGATCGGCGCGCCGCCCTTATCGGCGGTCCAAAGCTTCTTTTCCTTGCGTCCCCGGTTGTTGCGGATGACCGCGTTCGCCGCGTCGAGGATCTTCTCGGTCGAGCGGTAGTTCTGTTCGAGCCGGATGACCCTGCAGCCCTCGAAATCCTTCTCGAACTCCAGAATGTTGCGGATGTCCGCGCCGCGCCAGGCATAGATGCTCTGGTCGTCGTCGCCGACCACGCAGAGGTTTCTGTGCTTTTTTGCAAGCAGATTCACGATGTGATACTGCGCAAGATTCGTGTCCTGGTACTCGTCGACCAGGATGTAGCGGAACCGTTCCTGCCACTTTTCGAGCACGTCCGGGTTTTCCTCAAAGAGACGGATCGTGCACAGCAGCAGATCGTCGAAGTCGAGCGCGTTGGCGTCCTTCAGACGCTTTTCATAGAGCTTGAACGCTTCGAGGATCTGTACGGGCTGTCCGGTCTCGCGCAAAAAGGCGAGCGGGGAGAGGGAATGGTTTTTGGCATTCGAGAAGATCCCGGCGAGCATGCGCTTTGTAAAGACCTTGTCGTTCAGGTTCATATCCTTGATGATATGCCCGATCAGCGACTGCTGGTCCTGCTCGTCATAGATGATGAAGGCTTTGCCGTAGCCGAGCCGGTCGATCTCCATCGAAAGAAGCCGCGCGCAAAAGCCGTGGAACGTCGCGACCCAGATCGCCTTTGCATCGGCCTCAACGAGCGCGTCGACACGCTCGCGCATCTCCTTCGCGGCTTTGTTCGTGAAGGTCAGCGCAAGGATACGGTACGGCGAAACGCCCTTTTCTTCTATTAAATATGCAATGCGGTGCGTCAGCACGCGCGTCTTTCCGCTGCCTGCGCCGGCAAGGATCAGAAGCGGTCCTTCCGTGGTCGTCACGGCTTCGCGCTGCGGCGGGTTCAGGTTTGTAAGGTCCATCATTTTTATCGGTGCGGTTCCTTTGACAGTGTATCCCAGATATAATTGAAGATCGGCTCGCTGCCCGCCTCCCAGCGGCTTCGCAGCGCCATCGCCTGCTCCTCGCTTGCCGCGGCGAGCGAAACGGACAGGATCACACGGTCCGCTTCGGAGAGGAGCAGATGAAGCGTCACGCCGGAATCGGTCTTTTCGATGCGGCTCGAAACCTGCGTCTCGCGACGGAAATCGTTTTTGTGCGCCGAAAGGTATTCGTCGAGTTTCCTGCGTTCGTCCTGCGGAATGCTCTTCCCGAACATCTGAAGCGCTTCCCGTCCCGAATCGGTCACACCGAGGCAGTCGCCGAACGCCTTGGGGACCTCGGTCAGAAGTCCATCCTCCAAAAGCGCGCCGAGCGCTTCCTCAAAGGCGAAGTACTCCATTTCGGAATTGAGGATCGCGGTGCGGTAGAGCTGCGCGCGCGTGGGGATCGCGTCCGCGCGGGCAGCGATGTACAGCAGGATCAGCTTATTCTTGGTTTCTCCGTGCGTAAAATATGGCATTCCATACCTCCATAGATATCATATTTTACCATGGATCGTTCGTTTCCGCAAGGCAAAAAGCCAAAGTCGCAAAAAACATCAATCGCAAAATATATGCAGAAACATCTTTACAAATGCAACATCGTGTGGTATGATGTCAAAAATTGAAGAGGATCCTTTAATTCGGTACGAGATGCCGGCAAGGTCGCAGCCATACAAAACAGGTCTGTTCTGTCCTGCCGCACGTCCGGCAGGACTTTTTTCATAGAAGGGAGGACGCGATGAACGAGCACATCCTGGTCGACGAAAAGACGATGGAACGCATGCTGATGCGTCTGTCCCACGAGATCATCGAAAAGAACGAGGGCGCGGAGGAGCTGTATCTCGTCGGGATCCGTCGCCGCGGCGTTCCGCTTGCCGAACGGATTAAGGCGAACATCGAGCGCTTCTCGGACATCCGCGTGCATCTCGGCGCGCTGGACATCACGCTGTACCGCGACGACCTAAAAGAGCTTTTCCCGACGCCGCAGGTCCACGGAACGGACGTCCCGTTCGACGTCAACGGCAAGGTCATGATCCTTGTGGACGACGTGATCTACACGGGCAGGACCGCGCGCGCCGCGATGGAGGCGATCATCCGGCTCGGCAGACCCGCCGCGATCCGGCTGTGCGTCATCGTCGACCGCGGACACCGCGAGCTTCCGATCGCCGCAAACTTCGTCGGCAAGAACGTGCCGACCGCGCGAAGCGAATTTGTGAGCGTTCGTGTCAGCGAGATCGACGGCAGAAACGAGATCGCGCTGTACAGAAACGACAACTGACACGGAGAACAGCCGAAAGGCTTCTCAATAGACACATCATAATAAAAGGACACAGGGAGGTACATTATGAATCTGGTCTACAACATCAAGGACAAACCGAAATTCGGTCAGACGCTGCTCTTTGCATTGCAGCAGCTGCTCGCGATCATGGCGGCGACCATCGCGGTCCCGGCGATCGTCGGCAACGGCATGAGCCAGACGGCGGCGCTGTTCGGCGCAGGCGTCGGCACGCTCGTCTATCTTCTCTTCACAAAGTTCCGCAGCCCGGTCTTCCTCGGAAGCTCCTTCGCGTTCCTGGGTTCCATGTTTGCGGCGTTTGCGGGCGCTGTTTCCAATGTTGAGCTTGGCTATCTCGGTCTCATCATCGGCGCATGCTTTGCGGGTCTTGTTTATGTGATCATCGCGATCGCAGTCAAGTTTGCGGGTGTCAAGTGGATCAACAAGATCATGCCCGCAGTTGTCATCGGACCGACCGTTGCGATCATCGGTCTTTCACTCGCGGGAAACGCGGTCGGCGATCTTTCCGGCGCAAGCTCCACGGCTTCCACTTATGTCTGCCTCGCCTGCGGTCTTGTCACACTGGCGGTCACCATGCTCTGCTCGGTCTACGGCAAGAAGATGCTGAAAATGATCCCGTTCGTCATCGGCATCGTCGCAGGTTATGCGGTTGCCGCGATCTTCACGGTCATCGGCAATGCGACCGGAAACGACGCGCTGAAGGTCATCAACTTTGCACTGTTCGAGAACATCACCTGGGTTCCGGATTTCACCTTCTTGAAGGCGTTCAAGGGCATCAGTGACATCACGCCGGAATACATTGCAACCATCGCAGTCGCATACGTTCCCGTTGCGTTCGTCGTCTTTGCGGAGCATATTGCGGACCACAAGAATCTGTCTTCCATCATCGGTACGGACCTCACGAAGGACCCGGGTCTGCACCGTACGCTTCTCGGCGACGGCATCGGCTCCTTTGCCGGCGCAATCTTCGGCGGCTGCCCGAACACCACTTACGGTGAATCCATCGGCTGCGTCGCAATCTCCGGCAACGCGTCCGTTGTGACCATTCTCTGCACGGCGATCATGGCGATCGTCATCAGCTTCGTCGGACCGTTCGCAACGTTCCTCGCAACGATTCCGGCATGCGTCATGGGCGGCGTCTGCATCGCTCTGTACGGCTTCATCGCGGTTTCCGGTCTCAAGATGATCCAGAAAGTCGACCTCAACAACAACCGCAACCTGTTCGTCGTTTCCGTCATTCTCATCGCGGGCGTCGGCGGTCTCGCGGTCAAGTTCGGAGCAATCGAGCTGACAGAAGTTGCATGCGCGCTGATCCTCGGCATCCTCACGAACCTGATCCTCGGCGGCATGAGCAAGAAGAACGCCAAAACGGAAGAAACAGAAATCGAAGAATAATCAAATAACATCCAAAGCCCGCTCCGCCGTGAGCGGGCTTTTTGCGTATAATCTGTGTCATTCTGAGGAACGCAGTGACGAAGAATCAAAGATCCTTCGCTTCGCTCAGGATGACAGAGCAGGAGAGCTTTTTTGCATCACAGGAAATTTTTGCGCCCCTTGTCAGGGGAGCTGTCACCGAGAGGTGACTGAGGGGTAGTCACTGAGAAACTGCGAAGCTGAAGAATCTCTGTTTAACGTCTTATATCTCGCATGCCGCGCATAGAATTGCAAAAAACGGCGGAGGGATTTTCATGCAAACACTGCGGTTCGGCGATACGGGGCTATATGTACAATACCTGCAGACCGCGCTTTTGCGCGCAGGCGAGGAGCCGGGAGAGCTTGACGGGATCTTCGGTCGGCGCACCGAGCGCGCGCTTGTGCGGCTGCAGGACCGTTCCGGGATCCGCGCGGACGGCGCCACGGACCGGCTCACTTGGGCTGCGCTGTATCCGTATCTTGTCGGTTCGACGTTTGCCGTGCTCGGCGAGGGCGATACGCCCGAAACGCTTGCGGAACGGTTCGGGACCGAGTCCTCGCGCATCCGGACCGCAAACCCGTCGGCGGCATTTCGTCCCGGAGAAACGATCGTCGTTCCGTTCGGCTTCGACGTCGTGTTCACGGAGCTTCCGTATTCCGCGTTCCTGACCGCGTGCGTGCTCGAGGGCCTTTTGCTTCGATATCCGTTTCTTGCGAAGTTTTCGATCGGCAGAAGCGTTGCGGGACGCAAAATCGATGCGGTCCGCATCGGCGCCGGTCCGCTGCGCGTCGGCGTCAACGCCGCGCATCACGCAAACGAATGGATCACAACGCCGCTTGTGCTGCGGTTTCTGGAACGGTACGCGCAGGCGTTTGCCGAAAACGGCATGATCGGCGGCGCTTTTGCCCGATCACTGTATAATGGATCGACGCTGACGCTCGTGCCGCTGGTCAATCCGGACGGCGTCGATCTGGTCACCGGCGCGCTGTCCGAGGGCGACAGCTTTTATGAGAGCGCAAAAGCGCTGTCGGCGTTTTATCCCGAGATCCCGTTTCCGTCCGGCTGGAAGGCGAACATTTCGGGCGTCGATCTGAACCTCGGCTATCCGGCGGGATGGGAGAACGCCCGCGCGATCAAGTTTGCGGCGGGGTATACGCGTCCCGGACCGCGCGATTACGTCGGCACGCGTCCTTTGGAGGCGCCGGAGGACCGCGCGATGTACGATCTGACGCTGCGTGAGCGATACGACCGCGCGATCGCCTATCACACGCAGGGCGGCGAGATCTATTGGGAATACCGGGGCTTTGCGCCGCAGGGCTCCAGCGCGCTTGCGGAGCGGTTTGCCGCCGTGTCCGGGTATACGGCGGCAGAAGTGCCGTACGGAAGCAGTTTTGCGGGTTATAAGGACTGGATGATCGAAGCGCTGCGCGCCAACGCGTTTACGGTCGAAGCGGGTAGAGGGGAGAATCCGCTGCCGATCGCCGATCTGCCTTCGCTCTATGCGGAAAACGTGGGGATCCTCACCGCGTTACTCTCCACTTGAAAAAAGGAGCCGCATCTGCTATACTGATCGCATGGAATCCAATCAAAAAACCTCATTTGTCAAGGGTGCCGCGATCCTTGCGGCAGCGGGACTGATCTGCAAGCTGATCGGCGTGCTGTTCCGCATCTTTGCGGTGCGCATCGTCGGCGAGCCCGGCATGAAATACTATGAGCTCATCTATCCGACGTACTCATGGCTGCTGATCATTTCAAGCTCAGGCATTCCGACGGCGATCTCGCGCATGGTCGCGGAGCGCGCGGCGGTCGGCAACCACGACGGCGCGCGGCGCGTTTTCCGGCGTTCGCTTTTGCTGCTCCTTTTGATCGGCGCGACCACTTCGGCGCTGATGTTCTTCGGCGCTGGCTGGCTCGGCGGAACGGTGCTGAACGGCGGAGAAGGCGCGAAATATTCGATGATGGCGCTTGCGCCGGCACTGCTGTTCGTTTCCCTGCTGTGTGCGTACCGCGGCTATCTGCAGGGGCTGCAGCGCATGACCGGAACGAGTGTTTCGCAGTTTGCCGAACAGGTTTTTAAGTTCATATTCGGGCTTCTGATTGCGGGATATCTGTATAAACGATATGAAGGCACCGATTTCAGCAGCGCCGCGGGCGCGGCGGGACTGCTGCTCGGCGTTACGATCTCCGAGATCCTCGCGCTTATCGTGATGATGATCTTTTATGCGCGGACCAAAAAACAATACCCCGCGCTGATCGATGATCCGAACCCGCGTGAACGTGTGATCGGACCGATGCTCATGATCGCGATCCCGATCACGCTCGGCGCGTCGATTCTGCCGATCGCAAACTTCCTCGATTCCGTGATGATCACGCGGCTTCTGGAGGGGATCGGCGCTCCGTATACAACGGTGCTCGAGCCCGATTTCACCTTTGCCGACCTGAATTACCAGGCGCTCTGCACCTATGTCCGCTCCATCATCAACCTTCCCGCAACGCTGACCGTCGGCATAGCCATGTCGATCGTGCCCGCGATCTCCGCCGCGCGCGTCAGACAGGACCGGTCCGGCGTACAGAATCTTTCGCTGCTGAGCCTCAAAATCTCCATGGCGATCGGCATGCCGTGCGCGGTCGGTCTTTCGGTGCTTGCGGGACCGATCATCAAGCTGCTGTATGCGCGGATCACGCCCGAAGCGTACAGCATCGCCGTGCCGCTGATGCACGTTGCGGCGTTTACGGTCATCTTCATTTCGCTGGTACAGACGGCGACCGGTGCGCTGCAGGGCGCGGGCAGGCACCGCCTTCCAATGTGGTTTTTGCTGATCGGCGGCCTGCTCAAGATCGCGGTCAATCTGATCTGCATCCCGATGCCGAAGATCAACATTCTCGGCGCGGTGCTGTCGAATCTCGCCTGCTACGGCGTCGCGGGCATTCTCGATACCGCAGCGCTTCTAAAGGTCACCGGCGCAAAGCTCAACGTGCTCGACACCTTCATCAAGCCGGTGTTCGTTTCTGCGATCATGGGCTGCATTGCATGGGCCTTACATATGCTGCTCATGAAGATCCCGCTGTTTGCGTCCGGCAGACTAACGATGATCCCGACGATTGCGGCAATCGGCGCGGCGATCGTTGTGTACGTCATGCTGACGGTGCGCTTCGGCATGTTTACAAAAGAGGAGCTCAACTATATTCCGGGCGGCAGAAAGCTTGCCCGCTTTGCAAGGAGATAATATGAAAACCGTCACGATCGCACCGCTTTCCACGCCCAAGACGCTGACGCGCGCCGCGTGGGAGACCGTTCTGCATGCCGAAACGCTGTATCTGCAGACGGCGGAGCACCCTTCGGCAAAGCCGGTCACGGACGCCGGACTTGCCTTTGTGTCGATGGACGATCTCTATGAACGCGCGGAGGACTTCGACGCGCTGAACGACGCCGTTGCGGAACGTCTCGTTTCGGGCGGGGACTGCGTCTATGCCGTGATGGGCGACGGCTGTTTTGCGCAGCTTCCCGCGATCGAGCGCGCGGCAAAGCGCAAGGGCTTCCGCGTCGAGGTGCTGCCGGGCGTATCGTACGCAAAGGCGGCGTTTCCCGCGGTGCAGGACGCGCAGGTCTATACGGCGCGCACGCTTCCGAAGCGAGTCGACCCTTCCGAACCGCTGCTCATTCAGGAGCTGGACAGCCCGATCATCGCGGGCGAGGTCAAGCTTGCGCTTTCCGAGATCTATCCGGACGACTGGCCTGTGACGCTTGCGACCATGCAGCCGGACGGGCATTATGCGTTCCGCACGTTCCCGCTTTCGGAGCTTGACAGGCGGCGTACTTTGTTCGCGGGCTCGGTGCTGTATGTCAAGCCTGCGTCGTTTGAGCAGCGCACGCGCTACGGGTATTACGATCTCGTCGCCGTCATGCGGCGGCTGCGCGCGCCGGGCGGATGCCCCTGGGACCGCGAGCAGACGCACGAGAGCCTGAAAAGCGATCTCATCGAGGAATGCTACGAGCTGAACGACGCGATCGACGAGCAGGACGACGCGCATATCGTCGAGGAACTCGGCGATGTGCTGATGGACGTCGTGTTTCATGCGACGATCGCCGACGAGCAGGGACGGTTCAACGAGAACGACGTTGCCGACGGCATCGTGAAGAAGATGGTCTACCGCCATCCGCATGTATTCGGCACAGAGAAGGCGGAATCGAGCGCGGACGTGCTGAAGCGGTGGGACGAGCTCAAGCAGAAGGAAAAGAACCAAAAGACGCAGAAGGAGGTCCTCTGTGCGGTGCCGAAGCGCTTTCCGGCGCTGATGCGAAGCAGCAAGGTACAGAAGCGCGCAAGGAAGGTCGGCTTCGACTGGAACGATGCGGACGAAGCCATGCCGAAGGTGTACGAGGAGCTCGACGAGCTGAAGGCGGCGATGCGCGGCGAAGGCGACGTCTCCGAGGAGGCGGGGGATCTGCTGTTTGCAATCGTCAACGTGGTCCGGCTTCTGGGGCTTGACAGCGAGCAGCTGCTTCACGATGCGACAGATAAATTCATCGAACGGTTCGGACAGATGGAGGCGCTTGCGGCGGCGGACGGCAAAAACCTGGCGGATCTTCCGCTGTCCGAACAGAACAAGTACTGGGAAAAGGCAAAAAAATCCCGTTTTTCCGAATAAAAAGGACAATTTGGGTCTTGACGAATACGGATTTGATTGGTAAAATAGGCACTGCTCGTTAAGGGCATCAACACTTTTGAAAACTATTATTTGGAGGAATAATCATGAACAAGACTGAACTTATCGCTGCAGTTGCAGAGAAGGCTGAGCTGTCCAAGAAGGACGCAGAGAAGGCGATCAACGCGGTCGTTTCCACCATCGTCGACGCACTCAAGGCGGACGAGAAGGTTTCCATCGTCGGCTTCGGCGCATTCGAAGCAAAGACCCGTCCGGCGCGCAAGGGCCACAACCCGGCAACCGGAAAGGAGATCGAGATCGCTGCGACCAAGTCCGCTTCTTTCAAGGCAGGCAAGGCGCTCAAGGACGCTCTCAACTGATCGACTTGATATAAAAATGGGGACCGCATCGCGGTCCTTGTTTTTTATTCACAGATCATTTTCATTTACACGTTTGCCAAACGCCGAATCCATGCTATAATACATTAAATGATGTATATATGATCGATTTGAACGGTTTAATATAAGGAGAAAGCAATGATGAAGAGGATCTGCGCAATCATGGTTGCCTTGCTGATGCTGGGGATGACGTTTCCCTTGACGGAGACCAAGCCCAACCCGGTCGGCGTCGCAACGCGTGAGGATCTGATGCGGATCGCGGACAATCCGGGCGGAAGCTATGTTCTGACGGCGGATATCGATATGCAGGGGGATCCGTGGACGCCGATCCCGTTTTCCGGCGTGTTTGACGGCGCGGGACACACGATTGGCAATCTGTCCGTGATCGAGACCTCCGAGCAGACGGCGGTTACGACGGACGGCAATCGGCTCGACTACGACAGCGTGTTTGCGGGATTATTCTCGATCGCGATCGACGCGGAGATCAAAAATCTGCGTCTTTTGAACACCAAGATCACGATCGAAACGGATCGGTGCTGCTTTATCGGCGCGATCGCGGGCTACGCGGAAAACACAACGGTCAGCGACTGCACCGTTTCGATGCGCGGATCGCTGACGGTTTCTTCAAAGGACGCAGGCGTCGGCGGCATGATCGGATATCTGAAGACCGGTGAAGTGAAAGACTGCGCCGTGGAAGCCGAGCTCGAATTTGTCGACGTCAACGAAAGTCTCATGTGCGAGGAATTTCTCGGCGGTGTGTACGCCTGCGGATACGGGGAAATCTGCAGATGCAGCGTCTTTACGCGCGGATATGCGAACATCTACGGCTATGCGCACAACGGCGGCGTTGTCGGCATGTTCAAGCTCCCGCGCAAATACAACGGCAAATTCCTTGCCGTGCGGGAATCCGTTATCGACGCCGAGATCCGCTTCTTCGAGGTCACCGATTCCCGCCGCGCTTACTGCGAGCCGCTCATCGGGGAAAACTGCGCGAACGACTGCTATCTGACGCATAACGATATTAAGCACTTTGATTTCACCTATCACGACACGGCGATCCCGAAGCATCCGGAACCGTGCGAGAATCCGAGCTATACCGCCGAGGTGACCCTGCCCGCCTGCACCGAATGGGGCTACACGACCTATACCTGCACGACCTGCGGATACAGCTATCGCGACGATTATACCCTTCCGGCGCACAGATACCGTCAGGAGGGCGAATCCGCGACCTGTACCCAGGAAGGGCATGCGTATTACACCTGCGAGCTGTGCGGCGATTCCTATTCGGCGGTGATCCCCGCAAAGGGACACACCCCCGGGGAGTGGACCGTTGCAAAGGAACCCGGACCGGACACGACGGGAGAGGAGATCCTGACCTGTACGGAATGCGGCGAGGTCCTTGACAGCCGTGTGATCCCGGCAGCGGGCACGCCCGAGCCCGATCCGACGCCGCTGATCGTTTATGAAGCGCCGAAGAGCATTTCCGTCGAGGAATCGATCGTCGAGGTGTACGTCGGCGATTACTACACCCTGCATGTCACGGTCGACCCGGAAGAGGCGGCAGAGAATCTGCGTTTTGTGAGCTCAGATCCGAGCATTGTTAAGGTCGGGTACGACGGCGTGATCAAGGGATTATACCCGGGAACGGCGGAGATCCGCATCTGCAGTTCCGACGGCGGCGTCGAAGCAACCTGCTCCGTGATCGTGTCCGCCGTTCCGCAGAAGGAGCAGGAAACGCATTCGCTGTTCTCCTGGCTGCGCTGCGGCTGATCGGAAGAATACAAACAGGGACTGTTCCGTGCGAACAGTCTCTTTTTTGATTGCAGCCGCATTCGTGCTGTGCAGACAGAAAATGTGCGAAACCGTAAAACGGCGCGGAGAGCTTGCCGTACGTTCGGCAAAGTCTCGCACGCCGTGATGGCTTGTTGTCTGTGCTGCGGATACGCGTCAAACGCGCTGCCGCTCCTTTCCGGCGCGTATGCGCTCGATCGCGATGACGGCGGCGATCGGCAGCAGAACAACGCCCGCCCACAGGAAGATGTTTGCGTTCGGAATGAACGAGACCGTATGATCCTCGTTCAGAACGGTCTCCGCGCTGCGCAGGACGAGCCTGCCGATCCACGGACCGATCACGCCGGGGATCAGCACCTGCGCGATGATGCGCAGCCCCTGGAAGCGTCCCGCCATGCCGACCGGCGTACAGTCGCGGACGCGCGCGCCGTAGACCGCCATGCCGCAGAGATATCCGCACATCATCAGCAGCGAGCCGATAAACACGAGCGCGGTATTGCGAAACAGGAACAGGAACGTATAGCCGAGCAGCAGCACGCAGAGCGCGGGGATCAGCGAACGCCCGTACCCGATCCTGTCGTAAACGCGGCCGTAGAACGCGGTAGCGACGGCGGCAAGCACGATGGCGGGCGCCATGATCAGCACATAGTTGTCAAGTCCCAGCGCGACCTGATAATAGAGGATCAGATACGGCATAAAGACCTGGATCGAAATGCCGAAAATCGTGAATCCGATCAGCGACAGATACAGATCGGGATGCGAACGGATGACGCGCGGACGGAAGCCGTAGAACAGCGTTTCAAAGTACCCCGTCGTCTGCCGGTCGGGTTCTGCGGTTTCATCGAGCAGAAAGAAGCCGAGCACGCCGGCGACAAGCACGATGCCGCCGATGATCAGGTACAGGATCGTCCAGTGCGTCGGATCGTCCTTCTTTGTCCACATCGTTCCGCCGAACACGACCAGGATCGCCACAAGCGGCATCATGGCGCTGATGCCCTCCGCTTTTCCGCGGTTTGTTTCGTCGGTGCTGTCGGTCAGCCACGCGTTGAAGCACGCGTCGTTTGCGGTCGAGCCGAAGAACGTCATGATACAGTCAAAGACGATGACGAGCGTGACCCCGATCAGATTCGCCTTGGCGACGGCGTCGGCGCAGTCCTGCGCCGCGTCGGGCAAGAGCGCGCGGATCCAGTCGACGCGCAGAAACGCGAAGCACAGGATCGACACGCCCCAGAGGATGTAGCCGATCGTAATAAACGCTTTGCGTTTGCCGAGCCGATCGGACAGCGCGCCGATGAACAGCGTCGTCAGCGTCGCGGCGACGGCGCTTGCCTGCACCATCAGCGCGATCTGATCCGGCGTGGCGCGGAACATGTTGTAGATAAAGACGTTGAAATACATGTTTTCAACGACCCATGCGACCTGTCCGATCAGACTGAATACGAACAGCGCGATCCAAAAGCGTTTCCGGTTCATCGGTCAGCCCTCAAAATGCAGTTCATAGACGCCGCGTCTGCGCACCGAAAGCGGATGGCATGCGCCCGGTCTGAGTACGCGGTCCATGCCTGCGCAGAACTCGTCGAGCATGTCGTTCGGCACGATCGCAAGGACCGTTCCGGCAAACCCGCCGCCGTGCACGCGCACCGCGCCGCGTCCGCGCAGCAGCTTTTTCGCGTAGCAGATCGTAAAGGCGACCGCCTGCGCGTTTTCGTGACCTTCGGCGATCACGTTCTGCAGCATCGTGTAGGATGATTCGCCGGACGCGTTCAGTGCGGCAAGGAAGGCGGGGAAGTCGTTCCCTTTCAGCGCGGCTCTCGCTTCAAGGACGCGCTTGTTTTCGTCAAAAACGTGCATCGCGCGCAGCACCGCGCGATCGCCGAACATCCGGCGAAGGACCGGAATCGCGGCGTAGAAATCGTCCTCGGAGACGTCCCGCAGCGCCGTCGCGCCGAAGAATCCGTCGAGCGCCGAAAGCTCGCGCGTGATCGCGGCATAGCAGTCGGTGAGATCCGCGTGATCCGCGCCCGAATCGATGATGACGAGCGCGTGACCGCTTTTGGCAAAATCGAAGTCGATCCGCTCCGCGATCGGCACGGCGGGATCGGAAAAATCAAAGAACTGGATGCCGCCCAAAGCGCACGCCATCTGATCCAGCAGCCCGGAGGGCTTGCCGAAATACACGTTTTCGGCGCGCTGTCCGATCACGGCAAGCGCGATCTCGTCAAGATCGCCGTCAAGATAGAAGCCTTCCATAACGCCGGCAAGCAGCACTTCGATCGCGGCGGAGGAGCTTAAGCCGCTTCCCGAAAGCACATTCGATACGACGTAGATATCGAGCCCGAACGGGTTTGCGCCGCGCTGCACGATCCCGCTCAAAACCCCGCGCAAAAGCGCCGTCGTCGTGCCGTATTCGTTCGGATCGGGCTCGAGCGCATCAAGCATGACGGAGCAGGCGGGGAAGCCCTTCGAGATCAGCCGCACTTCGTTCCGGTCGCTCGGCGCCGCAAGTGCAACGGCGGACAGATTCACGCCGCAGGCAAGCACCAGACCGTGCTGATGATCGGTATGATTTCCGACAAGCTCCGATCGACCGCAGGACGTGAACGCGCGCTTCGGCGCGTGACCGAAAGCCGCTTCAAATTCTTTTTGCATGTTTTCGATGGATTCCATACTCAATTCTCCTTATTGATGAACGTAAACTTTGTGCAGCGAGGATAAAGGAACAAATCGGTCGAGATGATGTTCTCCTGCGCGATCGATTGATTGCGCAGAGCTTGCCGACCTTGTGTTTCCAAACAGACCGCACCGAACGGACCGTACTGCGCGCCGCCTTTGCCGCAGCGTTCGCCGAGAAACTTTGCATTGTAAAACTGCACAGCGCTGCAGCTCGTTGTGATCTCCATGCCGATTCCCCGGTTGCCCCAGAGGCATATCGGACTTCCGGAAAGAACGAAGCTGTTGTCATAGGACTCGCCGATTTCCCGAAGCGTTCGGAAATCAAATCGCGTGCCGTCGACGTCCGCTTCGCCGCCCGTCGGAATCATATCGGGACCGACCGGTACATAACGATCCGCGGGGATCTCGAGTAGATGCTTCCGCGCGTCGCCGGCGTCGTGTCCGTTCAGGTTCCAATAAGCATGATTCGTCGGGTTCCATGCGGTCACGCGGTCGGTCCGCGCCCAAGTGAGAATTTCGAGCGTATCGGCAAACAGACGGTATGCAACCGAAGTCTTCAAAAATCCCGGAAAGCCTTCATCGCCGTCCGGAGACGCCAAATCAAACTGCACAGTTTTCCGATCAGGCGTTCGGGCTTGCCAGACGCTCTTGTCAAATCCGATCCTGCCGCCGTGCAGCTGGTTCTTGCCTTCGTTGGGCGTCACGGGAAATGTCTGATCCCCGATACGCAGAAGCGAATCGGGGATCCGTCCGGCAAACCGTCCGATCGACGCGCCGAGGTAACCGTCGTTATTCTCGTATTCTTCGATCGTATCGTATCCGAGCACGACGTCGACGCGCTCGCCTTTGTGCGGCAGCACGACCGACTGCAGCGTCGCACCGTAATCGAGCACGGTCACGGCGATCCCGCGACCGTTTGTGATCGTGTATGCCGTGATGTCCGTTCCGTCCTTTGTCACACCGAACGGCTTTTTGGTGACCATGCCCACACCTCCCCATATTGATACTCACATTATACTCAACAGACCGGCAAAACGCAACGATTTCGGCGCAAAAAAAGAACGCGGGTCACGCGTTCTCGGTTTCGTCCGCCTTGCGGTAGTCGAAGTATTTGTAGGTGGAGTAAGTTTCGAGCTTGTCCCTCAAAAACGTCTCTACCTCGTTCTGCAGCTTGTGCTGCGCTTCTTTGGGGGAAAGCGTTTCATCCGGGAAGAACGGATCGGAGATATACACCGTGCGCTTCGGCTGCTTGATGAAAGAGAGCTTACGCTGCTGGTACGTGACTGCAACAGCAACGCTCGGTACACCGAGGTGGATGGGGTAGCGGAACGAGCCGCTTTTCATCGGGCGCAGGAACGTGCAGTAGTTCCAGATGTGCGACTCGGGGAACACGCTGATGCAGCAGTTCTCCTCCGTACGGAGCCGGATCGCGTCCAGGAACGACGCCATGCCCCGAAGCCCCTGCGGGATCGGGATCGCGCCGACCATCTGCACAAAGCTCCGCAGCCCTTTGATGGAGACGGTATCGGGTCCGACGATGACGTACGCGCGCTTCGGGAACGCCACGATCGGCGCCAGGAACGCGTCGGTAAAGTGCGAGTGGTTCGCATAAAGGAAGAAGCCGCCTTTGCGGATCTTTTTGATCGCCTTGCGGTTTTTCACACGGAAGCCGCAGACGACGTAGCAGTAGAAGAACACGAGCGGGATCGCGATCACATAGTACGCGATAAACGCAAGGAATTTCCAGATCACGCCGATCGGAGCGAACGGGAAATCCGCGCCGACCGCTTTGGTGTTGATGTTGGTCCCGGCGTAGTCTTCGTTTTCGGCGTCACGGTAATAGATGACGCGCTTCGGTTCATGGATCTTGCTCATGCTGATGCTCCTTTACCGCGTCGGACAGCATTTCCGCCATCCGGTCCATGCAGTGTTCGTATTCGTGCTGTTCCACAAAGCCTTTATAGCGCTCGGCAAGCGCCTTCTTTTCCTCGGGATGCTCGATCCAGTAGTCGATGCGCTTTGCGAGGTCCTTTGCGTCCTTGTTGTGGAAGAGGTTCCGCTCGTCGAGGGCAAAGTAGCGCGTCGCGCTGCGGGGCGAGTTTGCAATGACCGGAACGAGCCCGCAGGCGATGGCTTCGAGACAGGCGATCGCCTCGATCTCGATCTCGGCGGGATGGACGTACAGATATGCGCGATTGAGCTGTTTCACAAGGTCCTCCCGCGAGAAGAAGCGGAACTCCGGCGGATTCGGAAGCTTCTGTCCGCGCTTTTCCAGCTTGTCGCGCAGCGGTCCGATGCCCGCAAAGACGAGCTGGATCCGGTCTTTGTACTTCGACATGGCGACCGCGTCGATCAGGACCTTGTGCGTCTTTTCCTTGCTGAGCCGCCCGGTGAACTGGATCACGATCTTGCCGTCGTACTTCGGATCGGGCTCGACCTCGACCGGATGGAACGCGCGGTTGACGCCGTTGCTGATCACAACGCCGGGCGTTTCGCGGCGGATCGTGTGCTCAAAGGTGTCGCGGATGAACTGCGTGGGGTAGTGGATCCGTGCGCAGTTGTGATACGCGATGCCCCAGACCGTATGGTAGAACAGCCGGTTGATGATCTTTGAGTCCTTCAAAAACAGATGCGAGGTGAAATTCTCCGCCTGGCAGTGGAAGCCCGCGGTCAGCGGGATGTTCTTCTTCTTTGCCAGCTTGATCGCCTTGCGGGAAAGGGAAAACGGCGTCATGAAATGCACGACGTCCGCGCCTTCGATCGCTTCGCTGATGATTTTTGCGTCCGGTCGCGCGATTGAAACGCCGTTCTTCTTTAGGTATCCGTTCAGCGGTCCGAGGTTGAGCGTCGGGACGATATAAAAACCGTCCAGGTCCTTCCGGTTCCGATCGGAACAGACGACACGGACGGTATGTCCGCGCTCCTTCATGGCGCGGATCAGGTTCAGCGCTGCGATCGTCGTGCCGTTATTCGCTTCCCCGAGCACGTCGCACACAACGGTAATGTTCATACAAATTACCCCTTCAAAATCCAGACAATGGAACCATTATAACATCCAATCGATAAATAGCAAGAACAATTATGTAAAGAAACGCAGATAATGACGAAATATATCTTTTCGGATTGCAAGCATCAGACCGTGCGGATCACGCGCCACGCATCGACAAGCCGTTCAAATCGCCACGCGGCGTTTGCCGGACTGGTCGAGGGAAGAACAGACGCTTCGCGATGCAGGGAGGGGAGAATATAGCGGCAGTAGCAATCGAAGGACTGTTTTCCGTTGCAGAAGATCGCGGCGATCGGCGCGGCGGAAAGGATCACGGAAAGATCGTTCGGGACGACGTCGCGGATCGAGCTGTCCGAGCTGCCCTCGATCGTGCAGCGCCCGATGCTGTCCCAAAGCGCGATCCGATGCCGCTCCAAAAAGGCGCGCTTTTCGGGAATCGAGCGGGGCGTTTCGTCTTCAAAAACGGCGGCGAGCACACGCCAGAACCGGTTTTGCGGGTGACCGTAAAAGAACAGCTGCTCGCGGGATTTGACCGAGGGAAAGCTGCCGAGAATCAGGATATGCGAATCCGCCCGATAGAACGGGGGAAAGGGATGCGTGATCTCCATACGCTGCATAGGTTCAGTATAGCATGTCGGCGGGGCGATCGCAAGCGCCGAACGGGAATCCGAAAAAATCCAAAATTCGGTCTTGACTTTTTTGATTCGTCATCGTATAATACACGATGCGCGGCAGTGCTGGAATTGGCAGACAGGCACGTTTGAGGTGCGTGTGCGCAGGCGTATGGGTTCAAGTCCCATCTGCCGCACCAAAAACAAATACCACCCCTTGCGGGTGGTATTTGTTTTTTGGTATAGATGGAAGGGACTTGACCGCGTACGGCTTCTCTGAAGCCGTATTCAATGCCGCAGTGCGGCATTGAATAGCGGGTGGCTTGCGGCGGTAAGACCGGCTGCGCAGTTCGGAGAACAAGCAGACGAGTCTGATACCGCCGGAAGAAGTCCCATCTGCCGATATGATGACAACAACCCCTTGCGGGTGGTATTTGTTTTTGGTATGAATAGGTTGGGACTTGACCGCGTACGGCTTCTCTGAAGCCACATCTCTTGTAAGCAATCCAAAAAAATAAGAAGATTTTCCGCAGGAAAACCCTCCTCCATTCTTCATTATTCGTTCTTCATTCTTCATTTCTGTCTCGTTTTCCCATCGACCGGAACAGCGCGTCGCGGACAAGCGCACGCGATTCAGGATCCAGCTGATCGAGATAGCGGAACATCGGCTCGAAGTGCCGTTTCAGAACGCCCTTTGCGTAATCCTCATACAGCTCCCGACCGAGCTCGTTCACGACGACGTTCAGATCCCGGCGGCTGCCGGGCACCCGGACCTTTTCGACCAGTCCCTTTTTGCAGAGACGTGTGACGATCTTCGTGAAGTTGCTCCGCTTGATGCCGAGACGCTGCGCGATCGAGGACATGTTCTCATTTCGCTCCTCGTTTTCCAAGAGATATTCCAGCACCTGTATCTGCGCATAGGAATACGTGATCCCGCGAAAACACATTCTCTCGATCCGATACACACCTGCATAAATGTTGCAGTAGCGGATCAGCGCTTCGACGACTTCACGGTTTTCGCCCATCCATTCAAGTTTCACACATGTTGCCCCTTTCATTCGTTCCGATCAAAGCATACCAAAAATCACTCTGTACCGCAATATAAAAACGATTGTTTATTTGTAAATAAACTACATACATCCTATAAAATGCTTGCAAATCAAAAGGGTATAGTATATAATATAATTGTAAAGTTTCCGAAGGAAACAATAAAACGAACAGAGGGAGGAAAAGAAATGAAAAAAAGAGCATTGATCGCCATCTGCATCGGGCTCGCGCTGATCCTGATCGGCAGCATTCTGGCGTCCGTTTTCAATGCAGGCGCGATGGGAACGAAAGTCTCGCGCATTTCTTTTGATGCGGCAAACGGCAAACTCAGCGGTCTTCTGTACATGCCGAAGGGGGCAGGGGCAGATAACCCGCGTCCTACGATTATCGTCACGCACGGCTATCTGAACTCCGCGGAGATGCAGGACGCGAACGCGATCGAACTTTCGCGCCGCGGCTATGTCGTGCTTGCGCTCGATCAGTATGACCACGGTCATTCCGATCTCGACAACGCAGCTTACGAACAGTATGCACCGTTCGGCGTATTCCTGCAGGCATGGGCGCCGTTCTGGGTCAATTCCATGCATGACGCGGTTGCCTATATGTACGAACAGCCGTACGTTCTGAAGGATGAGGCGGGCAACGGCATCATCGGCGTGACCGGTCACTCGATGGGCGGCTTCGGCAGCACGATGGCGCTTGCCATGGATGAACAGGAAGCAATGGCGACGGGTATCCGCAAAATTTACTGCGGGCTCACTGAGGGCTCCGATTTCTCCTATACCGGCATCTTCGGTATCGACGCTGCGACGGCGGACATGCTCGGCGGCGGACGTACGCAGGGCAAGGTTGCCGCGCAGTTCGACGAGTTTTTCTTCAACGCGCCGGATGATCCAGAAGGCACTGTCCGCCATAAGGACTATGTTTCCACTCCGGACGGCATGACCTTCCTTGGACAGACCGAACCTGCGCAGGCGAATACTTGGTATGAGACCGCGGACGGCGGCAGGCGCATCATTTACGAGCCGGCGCAGACGCATCCGTGGAACCACTTCAGCAAGAACACGACGGCGAACGCGGTGGAATTCTACACCGAAGCGTTCAAGGATTATAACAAGGACCTCAACGCGATCGACGCGAACAACCAGGTCTGGCAGCTCAAGGAAGTCTTTGAGTGCGTTGCGCTCGTCGGCTTCGTATTCCTCATCATCGGTATCGCGTCGCTGCTCATCGAGCTGCCGTTCTTCAATAAGGTCAAGACGGAGCTGAAACCGCTGCCATCCCTCGAAGGGACCGGCTCGAAGATCGGCACGTTCGCGCTGCTTTTGTGCCTCATTCTGGTGCCCGGCATCTTCTTCTCACCGCTGATGGACGGCGGAGCGGAGATGCTCGGCGTCCTTACATACGCGGGCTGTGCGTTTGCTGTTGCGGGACTTGTCGGCTTTATCTACAGCCTCGTCAAGAAGGAAAACCGCAAAGCGATCCTTACGGGAAGCATCTGCGTCATGATCGCAGGCACGGCGCTTGCGCTCATTACGCACAACTCGATGTATGAAACCGGACTGTTCTGGAACGCGCTCGGCGTCAACAGTATTGCGTACTGGACCATTGCCTGCGCGGCGATCTCGCTGCTTGCCATGAGCGTCGTGTATGTGGTCAGCAAGGCAGATAAGGGCGTTACGTTCAAACACTACGGCGTCACGTTCAATCCTGTCAAGATCCTGCTTTCGATCCTGATCGCGATCATTACCTATGCGGTGGCATACGGCGTTCTGTTCCTTGTGGACCTCATCTTCAAGGCGGACTTCCGCATCTGGACCTTTGCGTTCAAGACCTTCGACTTCAATATCTGTCCGACGATCCTGAAGTATTTCCCGACGTTCCTTGCGTACTACGTCGTTTCCACGGCGGCGATCACGATCAACACGAACACCGAGAAGATGCAGGGCGTCAAGGGATATCTCCTTGCGATCGCGCTGAATGTGGGCGGCGGACTCCTGTGGCTCATACATCAGTACGGCACGCTGTTCACGACCGGCGTTGCGGCGCATCCCGGCTCGGCGCTTTCCGGCATCGTTCTGGTTGCCATGATCCCGACACTGTCGATCGCCGCGATCATCTCGCGCAACCTCTACAAGAAGACCGGCAGCATCTGGCTGCCCGCCGTGCTGAACGCGCTTCTCATGACCACGATGACGATCGCAAACACGATGGTCGCATTCAAATAAACAATGTGAACCGAACCTCCTCCCGCCCGTCGGGAGGAGGTCTTTTCTTTTGCGCGTAGATGTGCTATACTGAATCGAATACGGCAAAGGCGGGAAAAGGCATGAAAACACAGCGGGAATTTCCGAAATGCACGATCACGGCGAAGGGCACGCGCTGGGTCGAAGGCGGGCATCCGTGGATCTACGAAGCGGAGGTGTTCTCGATCGACGGCGACCCGGAAAACGGCGCGCTCGTAGACGCGGTCTCCGAAAAGGGCAAGTATCTCGGCACGGGCTTTCTGAGCCTGAGATCCAAGATCCGCATCCGGCTCGTTTCCAGAAACGCCAACGACCGCTTCGACACCGCGTTCTGGAAGCGCCGCATCCGGTATGCGTGGGACTACAGAAAAGCGGTCATGGGGAACGACATCGGTGCCTGCCGCGTGATCTTCGGCGAGGCGGACGCGTTCCCGGGACTGACGGTCGACCGGTTCGGCGACATCCTTGTGACGCAGACGCTTTCGATCGGCGTAGAGCGCATCAAGCCGCTGCTGTTCCCGCTGATCGTTGAGGTGCTGAACGAGGACGGCGCGGGCATCCGCGGCGTCTATGAGCGCAACGACGCCGCAATCCGCGCACTGGAGGGCATGGAGCAGGGGAAGGGGTGGTTTTTGATCGAAGGGCTTCCGACGCCTGAAAGCACGGTCACGGCGATCGTCGAAAACGGCATCGAATACCTGGTCGACGTCGAGAACGGACAGAAGACCGGCTTTTTCCTCGATCAGAAATACAATCGGCTTGCGGTTCGGCGCATCGCAAAGGACCGGAACGTGCTCGACTGCTTTACGCACACCGGCTCGTTTGCGCTGAACGCGGCGGCAGGCGGCGCGGCGCATGTGACCGCCGTCGATATCTCCGAAACGGCGATCGCCATGGCAAGGGCAAACGCCGTGCGCAACGGGTTAACAGACCGCATGGACTTTGTCACCGCGGACGTGTTCGATCTTCTGACGGAGCTTCTGAACGCGGGCAAAAAGCCGTACGATCTGATCATCCTCGATCCGCCGGCGTTCACCAAATCGCGCAGGACCGTTCAGAGCGCCGAGCGCGGCTACCGCGAGATCAATTCCGCGGCGCTGAAGCTTCTGCCGCCCGGCGGATACTTTGCAACGGCGTCGTGCAGCCACTTCATGCCGACCGAGCTGTTTGAAAAGATGCTTCTGCGCGCGGCGTCCGACGCCGGCGTACAGCTCAAACAGATCGAGCAAAGACAGCAGGCGCCGGATCATCCGATCCTCTGGAACGTGCCGGAGACGGATTATCTCAAGTTTTATCTGTTCCAGGCGGTCCGCAACTGACGGGCTGCGAAGATCGGGGATTTCGGACGAACTGTGCGGAACCTGTTGAAATACGGTTCCGCTTATGATACCATTCGGACAGAAAGAAGAAAGGACAGCGTCATGATCATCGGTCAGTTCAGCGAAAGCTATCCGCCGCACATCGACGGCGTGGGCATGGTGGTACGTTCGTATTGCGAGGAGCTGTCCGCGCTCGGACATACCTGCTATTACATTGCGCCGAAAAACGCAGGCAGACAGTACGAAAACGCCGCGCCGGAAACCTTTCCGGTCATGAAATACGCCAGCCTTCCGATCCCGAACGAGGCGTACCGCGTCGGTCTGCCGGCGTTCGACCTCGCGTTTCTGCTCGACCTCAACCGCATTCCGTTCGACATCGTGCATGCGCATACGCCGTTTGTTTCGGCGATCGAATCGCTGCGGATCGCAAGGGAACGGAAGATCCCGCTTGTGGCGACGCTGCATTCAAAATACTACGACGACATCCTCAGCAAGACCCACAGCGAGGTGATCGCGGACGCGGTCGTGCAGCGCGTCGTGCAGTTTTTCGGGAAATGCGACGAGGTCTGGACCGTCAACGACGCCACCGCGGAGGTTTTGCGCGGGTACGGCTTTACCGGCGAGATCGTCGTCATGCCGAACGGCACGAACCTCTGGTATCCGACGAAGGAGGACGCCAAGAAAGCGGAGCTCAGATACGATCTCGGACGCGGCAGCGTGTTCCTGTTCGTCGGGCAGCAGAATTTCAAGAAGAACACCGACAGCATCCTGAAGGCGGCAGCGCTGTATAAACGAACGGGCGAGCCGTTCCGCATCGTTTTTGCGGGGCAGGGACCGGATGCGGAGCGCATGCAGGCGCTGGCGGCAGAGCTGGGATTGAACGAAGAAGCGGTCTTTACCGGACACATCGCCGACCGCGAGATCCTGAAAGGACTCTATGCGCGCGCGGACCTGTTCGTCTTTCCGTCGCTTTACGACAACGCCCCGATGGTCGTGCGCGAAGCGGCTGCGGCAGGCACGCCGAGTCTGCTGATTCGCGGCTCGTGCGCGGCTGACGGCGTGACCGACGGCGTGAACGGGTTTCTCTGCGAAAACACGCCGGAGGACATTGCGGCGGGCATGGCGCGCGCGCTGCAGAGCGCAAAGCAGGTCGGCGAACGCGCGCGGGAAACGATCCCGGTCCCGTGGCACGGCATCGCGCGGCAGGTCCTCGATCGCTACGAACTGCTGATCGAACGAAAAAAACGGGAAACACGCTGAGAAACACAGCCCAGACTGCGGACCGGAAGGATTTGCCGGTCCCTTTTTTGTCTCTTTTTGCCTGCAAAGTATGGACAATTTTTGAAAGTTGTGTTAATATGTGTATATCTATAGAAAGGTAACATGCAATGATTATCGTCAGCGCTTGCCTTGCCGGATACCGCTGCAGGTACGACGGCAAAATCGTTCCGGATGAGGAGATCGTCGCCCTTATGAAACGCGGCGAAGCGATCCCGGTCTGTCCGGAAATGATGGGCGGGCTTCCGTGTCCGCGCGTGCCTGCGGAGCGGACGGCTGACGGAACGCGCGTCATCGCAAAGGACGGCAGAGACCTGACCGATGCGTATCGGCGCGGCGCAGAGGAAACGCTCCGCATGGCGCGGCTTTACGGCTGCGACCGTGCAGTTTTGAAGGCGCGAAGTCCCTCCTGCGGGTACGGACAGATCTACGACGGATCGTTTTCCGGCACGCTGAGAGAGGGCAGCGGCGTTGCGGCGGAGCTCCTCGCGGAAAACGGCATAACTGTTACACTGAAAGATTGACGGAGGTACTCATGGACAACAATACGATCCTGGTCATCGACGACGACAGAAACATTCTGGCGATCATCGAGCTATATCTCAAGAAAGCGGGCTTTTCGGTCGCGACCTGCACCACCGGCTATGAAGCGATGCAGACGTTCCGCAACACGAAGCCGACGCTTGTGGTGCTGGATGTCATGCTTCCCGGAAAGGACGGCTGGACGATCCTGCACGAGATCCGGCAGGAAAGCGCAACGCCGGTCATTATGCTCACGGCAAAGGGCGATACGGGCGAACGCGTACGCGGGCTGGAGCTCGGCGCGGACGACTATATCGCAAAGCCGTTCGATTCCAACGAGCTCGTGGCGCGCATCAAGGCGGTGCTTCGCCGCTTCGCCCCGACGGCGGAGAGCGAACGCACGATCGTTCTGCCGGACCTCACCATCTCGCTCGAAAACTATTCGGTCACGCTGGACGGCGAGGTGCTCGAAATGCCGCCCAAGGAGATCGAGCTTCTGTACTTCCTTGCGTCCCACAGCGGCCGCGTCTTCACGCGCGAGCAGCTTCTGGAGCAGGTATGGGGATTCGATTTCTTCGGCGATTCCCGCACGGTCGACGTCCATGTCAAGCGCATCCGCGAAAAGCTCGGCGAGCGTGAAAGCTGGCAGCTTCGCACGGTCTGGGGCGTGGGATATAAGTTCGACGTCAAGAGTTAAGGTGCTTCATGCGTAGGAATCGGTTCCGCAGCATCTTTTCCCGGATGATGTTCATGCAGTGCATCACGGTCGCGGCGGCAGAGCTTTTGATCGGCACGGTGCTGGCAGTGATCGTCTATGCGGGAAGGATCGGGGAGTACGGATCACAGCTCAATCGATACGCACAGAACGCACGCGCCGCGATCGCGTCCGGAACGGACGATGCAAAAGAGCATCTTCGGTTCATTGCCGCAGACAATGACGTTCTCGTTGAGCGCATCGGCACGCATGACGACGTTGCCGCCTATTACGGCGACAAGCGCTGGGAGGCATACGCATCGCAGCCGCTCGCCGATACGGGGTATCGCACCGTGCTTTTGGATGCGGACCCCATCGGCAGCACAACGCGGAGCTACTTCAGGCGAAAGGAGTTCCCGGTGCTGACGGCGTACTGCACCGTTTCAAACGACGCAAGCGAAGGCATCCTGCTGGTCAGCGGCGATCTTACGCCGCTTCGCGCGTCGTTCGGCAATATGATACTTTGGACCGTTCTCATCGCCGCGTTCGCACTGATCGGCACCGGCGTCGTCTCCTACTATACCGCATACCGCGTCATCAATCCGTTCATCGAAATGAATCATGCCGTGCTGTGCTATTCGCGTGGGGATTTTTCGACGCGCATTCCGGTCGAGGGCAAGGACGAAGCCGCGCAGCTCGGCAAAAGTCTCAACGAAATGGCGGAACAGCTCCGCGGGCTCGAGGACACGCGAAGAAGCTTCGTTGCCAACGTCAGCCATGAGCTGCGATCGCCGCTGACGTCGATGAAGGGCTTTCTGGAGGCGATGCAGGACGGCACGATCCCGCCGGAAAACTATCCGGAATATATCGGAATCGTCCTCAACGAAACGCGGCGCATGGTCACGCTCGTCAACGACCTTCTGGACCTTGCCCGCATCGAGTCCGGCACGATCCAGCTGAACTTCGAGGTTTTCGACGTCAACGAGCTGATCCGGCGCACGCTTCTGACGTTTGAAGCGCGGCTCATTGAAAACGAAATGGAGATGGAGGTACACTTTGCGCAGGAGCAGTGCGCCGTCTATGCGGATCCAACGCAGATCGGGCAGGTTCTGAGAAACCTGATCGACAACGCGATCAAATATTCGCCGAAAGGACGTTCGCTGTCCGTGTCGACGTATTCGATGCGAAAGACCGTCTACGTCACCGTGCGCGACACCGGCATCGGCATCCCGCAGGAGGACGTGCCGCACGTCTTCGACCGCTTCTATAAGGTCGAAAAAGCGCACACGCCTGCGCCGCAGATGGGCTCCGGGCTCGGCCTTTCGATCGTCAAGCGCATCATCGAAAGCCATGGGCAGTCGATCACCGTGCGCAGCGCGAGAAATCGCGGCACGCAATTCACTTTTACACTGGAGCGCGCAAGCGCTTCAAAACGAGCAACCGACGGAGGTAAACGAAATGTCTCATAAGTTCTATCCGTATCCCGCGGATTATCGCAACACGGCGTCTCTGCGCCGCGCGCGCCGCGCAGGAAATGTTTTCACACTGGTTCTGATCGGCATCATCGTGCTGCTGCTCGGCGCAGGCGCATTCTTTGCGCTTACGGACGGCATGCGCGGCTGGGACGGGTTTGCGGAGTATGTTGCGAAATACTGCTTCGATCTGCCGACGACGCCGATCACGCAGCCGTCCGCGGAGACCGTAACGCCCAAGCAGGTACCGGAGATCGCGGAGCACCTTGCCATGCCGTTTGATCCGACCGAGATTACGAGCATCCCGGATGTTGTCGAAGCGGTCACGCCCGGCGTTGTGGGCATTCTGAACTATCAGCGAAAGACGACAAAAGCCGAGCCCGTGATCGCGGGCAGCGGCTCCGGCTTCGTCTATACGGAAAACGGATACATCATCACAAATCACCACGTCGTGGAAGGCGCGGAAAAGCTGCAGGTCTCGCTTGCGGACGGACGCGTCTTTGACGCGGAACTGATCGGCGGGGACGTGCAGACGGACGTTGCGGTCCTGCACATCGACGCGGAGGGGCTGAAAGCACTGCCGATCGGCGATTCCAACAAGGCGCGCGTCGGCGAGTTTGTACTTGCGATCGGCGATCCGATCAGCGCAGACGAGCTGTCCGGCTCCGTCACGTTCGGCATCGTGTCCGCGCTCTCGCGTGAGATCAACATCGAGGGCTTCGTCAACGAATACCTGCAGACCGACGCGGCGGTCAACCCCGGCAACAGCGGCGGTCCGCTCATCAACATGCGCGGCGAGGTCATCGGCGTCACAAGCGCGAAATATACGTCGGCGGGCGTGGACGAATTCGGACAGAACATCTCCTCCGAAGGCATCGGCTTTGCGCTGCCGATCAACAACGTCACCGAGATCGCGCAGTCGATCATCCGCAACGGTCCGACCGTGCGTCCCGGCATCGGCGTCACGATCGTCACCTATCAGGAAGCCACCGAGCTGGTTCCGGTTCCCGGCGTCTACATCTACGGCGTCACCGAAGGCGGTCCCGCGGAAGCGGCGGGCATCAAAGTCGGCGACCGTCTCGTTGCGCTGGATCACAAGGAATTGACGCAGGATGAATTTGTAATGGTCATCCGCTCGAAGCAGGTCGGCGATACGATCCTTCTGACCATCGACCGGAACGGCGAAACGCTGGAGATCAGCGTTGTCGTCGGCGATATGAATCAAATGCGGAAATGAACGAAAGAGCATTAAAAAGCTTAGAATTTGATAAGATCCGCGCCCAATGTGCGACCCATACGGCGTCCGACATCGGGCGCGAATTTGTTGCGGAGCTCCATCCGACCGACGATCTCGAACGCGCGGAAATGCTGCTCAGACAGACTTGGGAAGCGGACGGCATCTGCCGCCGGATCGGCGGTTCCCCGATCGACACGTTCCCGGACGCAAGATCGACGCTGAGCCGCGTCAAAGCGTCCTACGCGCTTTCGCCGGCGGAGCTATTAAACCTTGCGCAGTGTCTCAAGGCAAGCCGCAGAGCGCGGGAACGCCTGCTTGCGGACGAGGAGGAGATCGAGCTGCACCGGCTGGCAAACCCGCTCTCCTCGCACAGCGAGATCGAAAGCGAAATCGCGCGCTGCATTCTTTCGGAGGACGAGATCTTCGACAACGCGTCGCCGGAGCTCAACCGGATCCGCCGCCAGATGCGGATCACGGCGGAGCGCGTCAAGGACAAGCTCAACAGCATCATCAAAAGCCCGCAGTACCAGAAGTATCTGCAGGAGCCGATCGTCACGGTCCGCAACGGACGCTACGCGATCCCCGTGAAGGCGGAGCACCGCGCGCAGATCGGCGGGCTGGTGCACGATCAGAGCGGCAGCGGGCAGACGGTATTCATCGAACCCGCCGCGGTCGTCGAGCTCGGCAACGTCTATAAGCAGCTGCAGGCGGAGGAGAAGCGCGAGATCGAGCGCATCCTTGCGGGACTGACCGCGCTGATCGCGCCGTACGCGGACGAGCTGTATCAGAGCCTGATGCTTCTGGGCAATTTGGACTGCATCTTCGCCCGGGCGATCCTTGCACGCGACATGCGCGCCTACTGCCCGAAGCTGAACGACAAGAGCCTGATCCGCATCAAGAACGGACGCCACCCGCTGATCGACAAAAACACCGTCGTGCCGATCTCCGTGTGGATCGGCGACGGCTACGACACGCTGATCGTCACCGGTCCGAACACCGGCGGCAAAACGGTCACGCTGAAAACCGTCGGACTGTTCACGCTGATGGCAAGCGCCGGTATGTTCATCCCGGCGGACGAATCGAGCGAGATCGCGGTCTTCCGCGAGGTATTCGCCGACATCGGCGATGAGCAGTCGATCGAACAGTCGCTTTCGACGTTCTCGGCGCATATGACGAACCTTGTCGGCATCCTCAAGGAAGCCGGAAACGATACGCTCGTGCTCTTGGACGAGCTCGGCGCGGGCACCGACCCGAACGAGGGCGCGGCGCTGGCGCAGGCGATTCTGAAGCACCTGCAGGAAGCGGGCGCAACGACGTTCGCCACCACGCATTATTCCGAGATCAAGGCGTTCGCGCTGACGCACGAGGGCATGCAGAACGCGTCGATGGAGTTTGACGTCGACCGGCTCTGCCCGACCTACAAGCTCTATATCGGCATCCCCGGCAAGTCCAACGCGTTCGAGATCAGCAAAAGGCTCGGGCTCGACGAATCGATCATCGAGCAGGCAAAGGAATATCTGAAGCACGAGGACGTTGCGTTCGAGGACGTGCTTTCCGGCGCCGAGGAGCAGCGCAAGCTTGCCGAACAGCAGGCAAACGAGCTCACCGAAGAGCTCGAACGCATCAAGACGGAACGCATCGCGCTCGAAGCGGAGCGGAAGAAGCTCAAGGAGGACCGCGCCGCGATCCGCGAAAAGGCAAGGGAGGAGGCGCGATCCGTCGTCGCCGCCACCAAGCACGAAATGGATTCGCTGATCTCCGAGCTGCGGCAGGTCAAAAACATCGACACGCGATCGCTCGAACGCGCGATCCAGTCCTCGCGCGATAAGCTGCGCGAAACGGGCAGCAAGCTTTCGGACAATCCGGAACCGAACACTGCCGAGGGCGAGATCCCGACGTCGGTCATCCGCGGACAGACCGTGCATGTGGTCAGTCTCAACAACAAGGCGACAGTTCTGAAGCCGCAGGACGCAAAGGGGCAGGTGCAGGTGCAGGCGGGACCGATCAAGGTCTTTGTGCCGCTCTCCGATCTGCGCATCATTACGCAAAAGCAGGAGCCGCAGCGTGCCGTGACGCGCCCCAGAGAGATCATGACCGACATCAAAACGGTCAAGTACGAGCTCGATCTCCGCGGCTTTCTGGTGGGCGACGCGATCCTGGAGATCGACGCGTTCATCGACGACTGCATCCGAACGGGGCGGACCGAGTTCAACATCATCCACGGCAAGGGCACCGGCGCGCTGCGCGCAGGCGTGCAGAATTACCTCAAGACGCATCCGCGGGTAAAGAGCTTTCGCATCGGCGCATACGGCGAAGGCGACGCGGGCGTCACGGTGGTCACGCTGAAATAAACGGATTATGCGGCTGAGATCCGCATGGAGGAACAGGCAGATGAAACGGAAAACCTTCTATATCATCCTATCGATCTTATGCTTTGCGGCGGCGGTCGTTCTGGTCATCATCGGCGTCCGCGAAACGCTGCGCCCGGCGATCATTCCGGGGCTGACGTCGCTCGGCGAGCTGCCGCTCGAAGCGTACGACGCGCGCGAGGGACAGAACGACGAGGACGAGCCGTACACGATCTACTATCGCTACATCGACCCGAAATACGGCGAGATCGTCTTTGCAAACGCCGTCGGCGACGAGGATTACTACTCCTATCAGTACGACCGGATGCGCGCGGAGGCAGCCGAGCAGAGCGAGGTGCCGGAGGAGAACGACGAGACCGTAAAGATATCGACGATCAGGCGTTATACCTACGTCTATCCGGACAACGGTCGTTACGAAGCCGTATTTCTGGATCGGTACATGGACCTTGCGGACGTATCGGAGCTCATCAGCCCGACGCCGAAGGTCTCCTCAACGTATTACTACATCGTCGGCGGGATCCTGCTGCTTGCCGGCGCGTACTTCATGTTCCTTGCCTTCACCGGCAAAAGAAAGGAAGCCGTGGGCTGAACGCCGCGGCATACGCCGGATCCAATTCAATATCGAAAATAAGGGTTGTTCAGAAACTGATCTACAGTTTTTAAGAGGAGGTTTGTAAAGGGGGTATTCAAAGCACAGTCGTTTTATAAGCGGCTGCGCTTTTCTTTTGGCAAGTAAAGGCATGATTTGCGTATCGATGCAGGAAGGGATCTTTGCCGACCGTGTCGGTGGTGAGCAAGTGCGTCTTAAACATAATAGGCTTCCCCTCGGAGGGGAAGGCAGGTATCATCTGTCGCATATTTGCCCCATCTCAAAAGATCGGGCAGCCGTGCGTGGCTGCCCCTTGATGATTTTGAATTAATCTATAGTAGTATTTGAAAAACACCCTTTTCAGAATAGCTGTTAAAAAACAGTTTTGTGTTTTTTAACACCTCCTTTTGCTGTCGGATCAAAGATCGTAGAACGACGTGACGAAGTCGGAATCGGACAGCTTCTCGCTGATCCATTGTTCGATCAGCGCGCGCGTCTCATCGTCGACCGCGAAGCCGGCGCGTATGAAATCATACGATGCGGAGAAGCTGCTGTAGTTGTAGACAGAGAACTCGAATGTGACCGCCCGGTCCGGATCGTCCGAAAGCGGCGCATTGCTCAGCGCTTTCAGGATCGCATATTCCTGCGGATGCGCGTCCCGCGGGGTCTCGGACCGAGGGGTCTTGTCGTACCACAGATCGCCGTAGATGTTCTGCGAAAGACTTCCGATCGAGAAACTATAGAAATCGAGCTCTTCGTTCGGATGCTCCATCCAGGCAACAAGCGCCTTGATCTGCTTCTGCACTTCTTTCGCGTTCCGCGCGTTCAGATAGCCCAGCATCGCCTTCGCCGCGTTCGGTGTCAGCTCGTTGATGCGGTACTGCATCGTGTAGTTTTCGGCGCCGTAAGAGCCGTAAAGAGCGATCCCGAGGTTGAGCGTTCCGGCGTATTTTTCGACCTTGAACAGCGAATTGCTCGATGCCATCAGCGATTTTCGCTGCTCGTTCGTCAGCTTTTCAAAGTCCGCGCGGAACAGACGTCCGACCTCGCGCGCTTCCGATAGAGTCAGACCTTTCGCGTAATAGGTGATATGTCCCTTCGGGTACGCATACAGCATGTCGGCAAACGCCTTCTCATTGAGGCAGGCGCGCATGAGCGGCGTGCCCGCACGCACGAGCCAGCTCTTGTCTCTCAGGGAGACCGCCTTTTTGAACAGCCCGCCGTCGTTCACGATCGCAATGTCCGACGAAATGTCGTCAAAGATATAATTCGACTCATCTTCGGCGGAATCCTTCGACGCGTTCGCAACGAGCTTCCTGCCCGCTTTGTCGGTGAACCGGTAATGCTTCAAAAGATAATCCGGATAGGTATCGCTGCCGAGGATTTTGTTCGGCAAGATCAGCGTCGATTCGTTGCTGATCTCGTAATACCGGATGTCCTCCGCGCTGATGACCTTCTGCGTGTGCAGCGACGAGACCCAGTTCGGCACAAAGATGTAGAACAGCGCGAGCAGGATGCAGAATCCGAACGCGGGCATGGACTTTACGACCTTCTTCATCTTTCTCGACGAGATCAGCTCGTAGAGACAGTAGAAGATAAAGGAGAACAGAACCGACGTCACGCAAAGCGGCGTGAACGCATACATCGGCATGAACTCCATATCTTCGCCGAAGCGCAGATAAACGTGCATGATGACGGTGATCGCAAACAGCTGCGGCATGCCGAACACCATGCGCGTGACCGTCTGCAGGACCCTGCTTGCGTAGGGGATCTCGGCAAGCTCGGATTTGCGCCTGTTGAACGCGACGCAGCCGAGCGCAAGAAGCCCTGCGCTGTACACGAGCGAGTAGAGCATCGCGGGGACGTTCGCGTAGTTGATGCCCCAGATCAGCGAATGGATCGGCGTTGCGGCAATGTTGAACTCCGGATTCAGGAAGAACGGAAGCCGGGAAAACGGCACGGTAAAGCCCGCGTCGATCTCAACGAGGATCCAGAAGGCGGTAAGCAGCAGCCGCGGCAGAAACAGCACGGTCAGCGACTGGAAAAAGCCCGCAAACCGCCGTCCGGTCAGCGCCGCGCCGATCGAAAACGCCGCAACGATCTCGACCGCCGCAAACAGCATGTTCAAAAACACGCAGAGATACAGCAGATAGTTGAACGGCAGTCCGAACACGGTATAGAGGATCGTCTGCACGACGGCAAACGAACCGAGCGCAATGAGAAGCCAGCAGAGGATCGCCGCGGACGTCGTCGCGTAGATCTGCGTGCGGGTCAGCGGGATCGCGTGGTAAAAGTCGCTTTCAAAGCGCTTGTTCAGCCAGCGGTACGCGCCGAACACCATGATCGGGACCATGACATAGAGCACAAGCAGCATCGGCAGCGCCATGAGACGCGCATCATAGTGCGAAAAGCTCCAATCGACCGGGTCGCGGGTGATGAAGGCGGAGAAGAAGATCAGATTGAGCCCCGCAAGCAGCAGCGTCGCGACAAGTCCCTTTGCGCGGAGCTGTCGGAACATTTCACGGAAGAATCCGCGATGGATCAAAGACCGTTTCATCTTATTTCACCTCCTGCTTCAGCACTTCGGAAAACTCGTAGCCGCGCTGTCCCATTTCGTAGACGAACACCTCTTCCAAGGAGAGGGGAAGGACCTCGAAGAGCACCGGCTCCATCGCCCTGAGCTTCGCTTCGGTCTCGTCGCGGTCGCCGCGCACGATCATCGTGGCGACGCTCCCGCGCTTCAGATAGTTCAGAATGTCGACGCCGTCGAAGCGTTCCGGACCGTACTCGTCGGAAAAAGCGATCTGCACCTTGAAGAGCGAGGTCTTGAGGTGATCGACGTCGCTTTCAAAGATGATCCCGCCCTTGTGCAGAAGCGCAAGCTGGTCGCAGGTGTCCTCAAGCTCGCGAAGGCTGTGGCTCGTGACGACCGCCGTCGCGTTGCGCTCCATGACCTCCTGATAAAGAAGGTTCTTCACGAGGCTGCGCATGACCGGATCGAGCCCGTCGAAGGTCTCGTCAAAGAGGATAAAATCCGCGCGGCACGAAAGCGCAAGGATCGTTGCCGCCTGCCGGCGCATGCCCTTCGAGAACGTGTTGAGGTTTTTGTTCGGATCCAGCGAAAACTCTTTCAAGAGCGTTTCAAACCGCTCGTGTGAAAACCGCTCATAGACGGAAGCGTACAGCTTTTCCATGCGGCGAAGGTTTGCGTGCGGCAGAAAATACAGTTCGTCGGGCACGAAAACGATGCGCTTTTTGACGTTCGGGTTGTCGAAAACCTCCTGTCCGTCGATTGTGACCGCGCCCTCCTCGGGACGGTAGATGCCGGAGATCAGCCGAAGAAGCGTCGATTTGCCCGAGCCGTTCGAGCCGACCAGACCGTATACGCAGCCCTCCGGGATCGAGCAGTTCAGCTTGTTCAAAGCAATGGTATCTTCAAATCGTTTTGTAACGGATGACGCCGTGATCATGATTCGGTCTCCTTTCTTTCCTGAGATGCATAGACGGATGCGACGACGTTCAAAAGCGCGTCCTTTGTGACGCCGAGCTTATATAGCGCCGCCGTCAGATCCGCAAACGCGTTGATCTTTTGTTCCGCGTCGGACTTGAGATGCAGAAGCGCGTCCTTCGTGAGATACCGTCCGCTGCCGGGCACGGAATAGCACAGCCCGCGCCGTTCGATCTCGGCATACGCGCGCTGCAGTGTGTTCGGGTTGACGGACAGCTCCTGCGAAAGCTCGCGCACCGAGGGCAGCTTTCCGTCCGGGGCGATCTCGCCGGACAGGATCCCGTATTCAAACTGCGCGATCAGCTGCTCATAGATCGGCGTCCGTGACAGCTTGTCAATGGTGAACATGACCTTCTCCTTTCTGTGTATACTGTACTAATATTATTAACACACTATGCACACTTTGTCAACCGTTTCCCGCCATATTTTACATGTACGCCGCCCTGTCCGATCCTTTGACGCATCAAACGGGCAAAATCTGTCATAGAAAAAAAGCACCGCTTCCGGTGCGTAATTCATGTGTTATCCTGAGGGCGTCTGCCCGAAGGATCCTATAGAACTGTGTTACAGGCGTTCCGCCAAAAACGCGTCAAGCTCTGCGCGGGTGGGGGAACCTCTGCCGCTCGGCTTGGAAACGCAGATCGCCGCGGCTGCGTTCGCCTCGCGCAAAGCGTCGGCGTCGCGCTTTCCGGACAGGATCGCGGCGATGAACGCGCCGTCGAACGTATCGCCCGCGCCGACGGTATCGGCGACGGTCACCGGGAAGGCGGGGGAATGCAGACGACGGTCCCCGCGATAGAGGTCCGCGCCCTGCGCGCCGCTTCTTGCGATCACGACGGCGCCGTTTTCACCGAGCTTCCTTGCGGAAAGCTCCGCGTCGCGTTCGCTCGCAAGCATCGGGATCTCGTCGATCGCCGAGCCCAGGATATAGTTCGCGCGCTCCATGGCAAGCTGCACGTTCCGGAAAAACGCCGGGTTTTGCAGCGCTTCGACGCGCACGTTGATGTCGAACGACACGGGCACGCCCGCCGCCCTGCAGCGCCGCATCAGGTCAAGCTGCGTCGACGCGGCGGGATCCTCACGAAGCAGCATGCCGTTGACGTGCAGCCACGAGATGCGCTCGGTGATGTCGTCCGGGATCTGCGTGGGCAAAATCGCGTGCTGCGAGCCGAGATGCGCGGGGCAGGCGAACGCGGTGCGGTCGTTCTGCTCGTTCAGCACCAAAAGCACAAGCTGCGTGGGCTTGTCCGCGTCCATGCGCAGAAGCTTGGTGTCGACGCCTTCGCGTTCCAGCCCGTTTTTCAGCATCTGCCCGTAAGCGTCGTTTCCGCAGGTCCCGCAGAACATCACGGGGATTTGGAGCCTTGCAAGCGCGCAGGCGGTGTTTGCCGCGCTGCCGCCCTCGGCGGGACGGACGTCGGTATTCAAAACCGAGCAGGGATCCGCCTTCGCCTTCAGCGCGTCGGCGTACGGGATGATCAGATCGGCGCAGATATCGCCGAGACAGAGTACCGGCTTCATGGGACCTCCTGTTCTGCCGAATCGGACGCTTCCGATTCCGTGCGGTCGATCGTCGGTTCGACGTGAACGCCGGGGATCTGCGTTTCGACGGCGGAACAGATCGCCTCGGCAAGCGCTTCGTCCGTTGTGCGGCAGGCGAACGGAACGGCAATGTCGAACAAAAGGAGCTTTCCGGTCACGCCCGGCGTCACACGGAAATCGTGGATCGACAGCGAGGGATCGATCGCGTGAACGATCGATCCGATCTGTTCATGCAGCTTCGCGGTCACCGGATCGTCGGTGATGATCGGGTCCATGTGGATCGTCGCGCTGCAGCCGAACTGCTCGGAAAGACAGTGCTCGGCATTATCGATAACGTCGTGGATCTCGCGGATATCGGCGCTTGCGGAAACCTCCGCGTGCAGAGAAACAAACACGCGGCCCGGACCGTAATCGTGTACGATCACGTCGTGTACGCCGCCGATCCCTTCAAAGGACAGCGTCGTTTCGCGGATCGCCGCAATGAACGCGGGATCGGGACGCTTGCCCAAAAGCGGCGCGACGGTCTCGCCGACGGACCGAAGCCCGGTATAGAGGATGAACAGCGCGACGAGGATACCGCTCCACGCATCCGGACGGACCCAGTCGGGCAGCGCGACAAAGCGCGTCACGAGCGCCGAAATGAGGACCGCGGACGTTGCGGCGGTGTCGCTGAGACTGTCAAACGCGACCGCCTTCAGCGCGGGTGAATCGAATCGCTTCGCGAGCGCGCGATTATAAAGGAACATATAGAGCTTAACGAGGATCGAAACGCCCATCACGATGACGGACGGTAGAAAATGCGCCGTGTACGCGGGCTCGCCGCCGTGCAGAACGATGTCGAGCGCGTTTTTGAGCAGCGACCAGCCCATCAGAATGATCGCGATCGAAACAAACAGCCCGGCGATGTATTCGATGCGCCCGTGCCCGTACGGATGATCGCGGTCGGGCTTTTTGGCGGCAAGCCGGAAGCCGAACAGGGAGATGACGGAGGAGCCGGCGTCGCCGAGGTTGTTGAACGCGTCCGCCTGCAGCGAGACGGCGTTTGCGAGCAGACCGAACACGAGCTTGATCGTAAACAGGATCAGGTTCAGAAAGATCCCGAAGCAGCCCGAAAGAACGCCGTATGCGCTGCGCAGACGTTCCGGCGATTCGGAATCCTTCCCGTGTATAAACCATTTTGCGAGCAAACGTATCATTAGCACCTCTTATTTCGCCATTATAGCACCGATAGGGATAAAAAACAATTCAAAAAACACTTTTCATCAATTCCCGGGTATGCTATACTGTATGCAGAACAAAAGGAGGTAGTCTCATGGAAACAATTTTCGGCGCGCTGTGGCTTCCGTGCCTGATCCTGAGCCTCGTGGGCATCGCGTTTCTGATCGTAGAGCTCTTTCTGCCGGGCTTCGGCGTGATGGGCATCTGCGGCGTTCTGTGCCTCATCACCGTCATTGTCCTGCAGTTTATCACGGCGCAGCCGCTCGTCGCAACGCTTGTCGCGGTCGTGCTCGGGCTGGTGCTTGTCACCATGGTCGTCGTGTTCATGCGCTCAATGAAAAACGGACTGCTGTTCCGCTCGCCGATCGTGCTGAAGGATAAGATCGAAGCGGAGGCGGCACAGCCCGTATCCAAGTCCGCGGAGCATCTGATCGGCAAGACCGGCACCGCGCTGACGCCGCTGCGTCCGAGCGGCATCGCCCTCATCGACGGGGAGCGCTATTCGGTCGAAACGCAGGCGACGTTCGTCGACAAGGACAGCACGATCACGGTCATGAAGGTTGACGGCGCCAAGATCACGGTGCAATGAAGTACTGTAAAAAATGCGGTGTGCTGTACACCACGGACGTCTGTCCGAAGTGCGGCGTCACCGTGCCGGAACAGCAGGAACCGCAGCCCGCGGCGGAGCGCAAAACCGTCCGCAGGCAGTGGATCGCGCTTATCATAGCGATCCCGGCGGCGATCCTGATCATCACCGGCGTCCTGCATCTTCTGCAAATCATATAAAACACATAGGAGGAACATTATGGAACACATCATCCCCTGGATCATCGGCGCGGCAGTCGTCGTATTTCTGATCATCTTCTTCTCGTTCGTCCCGCTCGGACTGTGGATCTCCGCAAGTGCGTCGGGCGTCAAGATCGGGCTTTTCCAGCTCGTCGGTATGCGCATCCGTAAGGTCAACGCCGCGGACATCGTGAACCCGATGATCAAAGCGACCAAAGCGGGATTAAAGATCCCGATGAACAAGCTCGAAGCGCATTACCTCGCGAAGGGCGGCAAATCGAGCGGCAAGGCGAGCGTGAACCGCGTCGTCGACTCCCTGATCGCGGCGCAGCGCGCGGGCATTCCGCTGGATTTTGAGCGTTCCTGCGCGATCGACCTTGCAGGCCGCGACGTGCTGAACGCCGTGCAGATGAGCGTCAACCCGAAGGTCATCGAAACCCCGATCATCGCGGCGGTCGCAATGGACGGCATCGAGCTTCGCGCAAAGGCGAAGGTCACGGTCCGCGCGAACATCGACCGTCTCGTCGGCGGCGCTGGCGAGGAGACCATCATCGCGCGTGTCGGCGAAGGCATCGTCACCACCGTCGGTTCGGCTTCCAGCCACAAGGAAGTTCTCGAAAACCCGGATTCCATCTCCCGTACCGTTCTTTCCAAGGGCCTTGACGCGGGCACCGCGTTCGAGATCCTCTCCATCGACATCGCAGACGTAGACGTCGGCAGAAACGTCGGCGCGCAGCTGCAGATCGACCAGGCGGAAGCGGACAAGCGCATTGCGCAGGCAAAGGCGGAGGAACGCCGCGCCATGGCAGTCGCGCAGGAGCAGGAGAACGTCGCAGAGGTCCAGCGCATGCGTGCGCGCGTCATCGAGGCGGAGGCAGAGGTCCCGCAGGCGATCTCCGCAGCGCTTCGTGAGGGCAAGCTCGGCGTACTGGATTACTATAATATGAAGAACGTCATGTCCGATACCGAGATGCGCAACGCGATCGGCAAGTCGGCAGCGCCCGCCTCGGACAAGAAAGGAAACTAAACCATGCCGTTTGCAGCTGTTTTACCGTTGATCATCATTGGTGTCGTGATCACGATCCTGAGGAAATCGGCGGAACAGAATAAACGACAGCAGGCGCAGAAGCGTGCCGCAGAGGAGCAGGCAAAAGAGGCCGCCTCCGAAGGACAGGCACAGTATCGGCCGGTCAGACCTTCCGTACAGGTCCCGCCTGTGCGGAAGGCGACACCCGCCCCGTGGACGGAGGGGACCGCGCCGAAAGGACCTGTCATGCACACGGACCACGATCGCTGCGCACTGAAAAAAGAGGACCCCAAGGCGAAGAACAAGCATCCGGAGCATGATCTGTGCGCATTGGATTCCAATGCGATCAACGATCCGCATGCAGCCGCCGCGCAGACGAACGCGCAGCAAACCAACGGCGCGATGCTGCAGCTCACGCCCGACCGGATCCTCAACGGCGTCATTCTCTCCGAGATCCTCGGAAAACCGAAAGCATTGCGATAATTCGTGCGAAGAAGAAACATCCTTGAACTCTGCATACAAATCAGCGTATTGACCGTGCTCGCTATCCTGTACGGTCTTTCGCTGTTGCAGAGACCGCCGGTATTCTGGGAGTCCGTTGCGGTCAGCGCCGTCTTTATGATCCTGTTCGGCGCGGGCTGCGTGCGGTTCATACCGTCGTTCCTGTCGCTGCTGATGGGTGAGGAGCCGCACCTTCGGCGCGAAGGGGACCGCACCTTCCGGCGCTGCGGCTCACGCGAGCTGTTCAAGATCTTTCTGCTGGTGCTTGCGTTCCGGCTTTTGGAGTTTCCGCTCACCTACGTCGTCCATTATCTGCTGTTCGGCTACAGCGGGACATTCTTTGAGGTGCAGCGGCTCTGGCTGGATTTCTATCAGGCGGAGACCGCTTTCCCGCTTTACGGGTATCTCAGCAACATCTTCTGGATCGTCACCGTCAATTTCAACCACGCGCGATTCATCGGCTCGTATTTCTTCACCGCGCTTGCGGTCACGGCGCTGTACTATCTTGTGCAGGTCGATTTCGACCGCCGTGTCGCGCGCCGCACCGTCCGCTATTTTCTGCTGATGCCGTTTGCGGCTTCGCTGATGGGCACGGTACCGGACGGACTGTTTATTCTGTTCTCGGTGCTCACGCTGCTGTTTATCCGAAAGAACAGGTTCTGGCTTGCAAATATCTTTGCGTTCTTTGCCGTGACCGCGCACGCGCTCGGCGCGCTGCTGTTCTTCCCGGTGCTTGCGGGCTACGTCTCATATCTGATCGGCAACGTCCGTCAGAACCGCGCGACGGGAAAACGGTACGTCCTTCGGCAGATCCTGAACACGCTTTCGTTCCTGCTTATCCCGCTCGGCGTCGGGCTTGTCATGCTGTACAGCAGACTGCGGTTCGGCGACGGCATGGCGCTGTATCGGCTTGCGCTCGGGCTGCCGGGCACGCCGTTCTGCAGCTTCTCCGAATGGACCGACCGGGCGTTTTCGTTGTCGCGCGTCGTCGGCGAACACAGCGTCGCGATCCTGCTCGGAACGTATGCCGCTCAGCTTCTCTATCTGCTGTTTGCGGTCGTTATGCTGCTGTTTGCGGGTAAAACGATCCCGACGGCGTTTGCGCTTTTGATGGCGGTCACGATCCCGATGACGATCCTTACCGGACACGTCTCGGATACCGCGCGCGTCGTGACCATGACGGTGCCGTTCGTTCTCACGCTTGCCGCAAAGGTCCGGCGCAGATGGGTCGATGCGCTGATCACGGTTCTTTTGGGCGCGGGGTGGGTCGCATACTTTTTCGCGTTTATCGCGGGATATACCAACGTACAGTTCTGAGTGGATCAACGGGGTATGAACATGAGCCTTATAAAGCTCTATCTGATGTTTTTGAAGATCGGTTCGCTGATGATCGGCGGCGGATATTCCATGCTGCCGCTTCTGATCCGCGAGCTTGTGGAGCGCCATCAGATCATCACGGAGGACGAGCTGACCGATTATATGGCGGTCGCGCAGTGCACACCGGGCGTGATCGCGATCAACACGGCGACGTTCGTGGGCTACAAGGTCCGCCGCGTCATCGGCGCGATCGTCGCTTCGCTCGGCGTCATCACGGTGCCGATGATCCTGATCACGCTGATCGCCGCCGTTCTGAAGGAACTGATGCAGTACGAGATCGTCGGGCATATCTTTGCCGGCGTCCGGCTCGCCGTGTGCGCGCTCATCACCGCTTCGGTCTATAAGCTCTTCAAAAAATCCGTCACCAACGTCACGACGTTCGCGCTGTTTCTGTTGGCGTTCGCTTTCGTCACGGTGGGCGGCATTTCGCCGGTGTTCGTCGTGCTCGGCGCGGCGATCACGGGGCTTGCATGGGGAGGGCTCAAAAAATGCTGACCTACCTTGCAAACCTTGCGCTGCTGTTTATCGAGTTTTTCAAGACCGGATTGTTCGCCGTCGGCGGCGGGCTTGCCACCGTGCCGTTCATCCGCGACATGGGCGCAACGTACGGCTGGATCACCGAAGCCGAGATCGCCAACATCATCGCGATCGCGGAGTCCACGCCGGGACCGATCGGCGTCAACGCCGCAACATACGTCGGATACCTCGTTGCGGGGATTCCGGGCGCGGTGCTTGCGACGCTCGGGCTTGTCACGCCTTCGGTCATCATCATCATTCTGGTCGCAAAGACGATCAAAAAGTATTCAGATTCGCATCTCGTGCAAAGCCTCTTCAAGGCGCTGCGTCCCGCGGCGATCGGGCTGATTACGGCGGCGGGCTTTTCGCTGCTTTTGACCTCGCTCGGCGTCAAAGCGAACTTCCTTCGCTTTACGTTCTCGGCAAACTGGTATTCGCTTCTGAAGCTCGGCATCTACGGCGTGTTCACATTCTTTGCGTTCTGGAAAAAGACCGCAAAGATCCATCCGCTGTTCTACATCCTTGCCGGCGGCGCGCTCGGCGCGGTCCTGTCGCTTTAACAGTTGACAAACGCCGATTTGCGTGTACAATAATATCGATGCGATTGTGGTGGAACGGCATACACAACGGACTTAAAATCCGTCGGGGAAACCTTGCGGGTTCAAATCCCGCCAATCGCACCACGTCGTCGCGGGCTTCGCTTGGCTCGCGACGACTTTTTTGTTTCACAAACAAGTCATCGCATCGCTTTGCTCCGCCGCTTCTCCTTTCCGCAAAATGTCACGCTCGGGTTTTCTGCTCACTTGTAAACGCGTTCGCGACGAAAACCTGTCGCTACCAACATTTTGCGGGCAAATCCGTTATCAACGATCTTGCGTGATCGCCCCTTGCGGGCGATTCTTTTTTGGTATGTCATGATCAGGAGGGATTTGACCGAGCGCCCGCAAAACGACGCAGTGCGTCGTTTTGCAGCGAGGCGGCATGGTACGCGCGGGAAGCGTGCGAACTTCCTCTGTAACGGAGCGAAGCGAAGTGGATGCGGGAAGGGAGGACTGCGAAGCATGGAATGTGAGCAGGACTGCCGGATATCCTTCGCCGCAAAGAAATCCCGCCAATCGCACCATCAAAGAAACCTCTTTTGTCTACCAAGGCAAAAGGGGTTTTCTTTATAAAGAAGTCTAAAGCATGATTGCATTTATGTAGAAATATCGATATAATAAAGCATAAACCTTAAATGAGGCGCTGATTATGAATAATAGTATCGAAATTCAGTCATTTCTGCAACAGTTGAAAGGCAGACGTTTGGTTTCTTTCGGATGTGAGGCTGACATTCTTGAGTTTATCTTTGAAGGTGATTTCGTTCTTCATGCGATGGGGTTCAGCCGCGTGATTTCTGGCAATGATATTCTTGTTACTACTCAGGATTATCAATCGTGGGATGAAATAGAAAGCACACATAATGATGAATGGGTAAATGCGGCGGCTTTCAGAGAAAAGATTGTTGGCGGGCTTGTCTTGTCAGCGCTGATCAACGGAGTTCATGACCTCAAAATCATGTTGGACAACGGAATTGTAGTTGAATGCATGGTTGCCAACTCTTATCCGCATTATTCCGATGAAAATGAACAGTGGCTCTTATTTGAACATACAAATGACCACTCCGGGAAGTTCCTTACTGTATATAACAAACAAATCGAACTGACCTAAACCGACTGCGCTCCTTCTGGTATACTTTTGTGCGTTCTTTCTATGCCTTGGTATACTTTTGTGCACTCTTTTTTGGTATGTTATGATCAGGAGGGATTTGACCGAGCGCTCGCAAAACGACGCAGTGCGTCGTTTTGCAGCGAGGCGGCATGGTACGCGCGGGAAGCGTGCGAACTTCCTCTGTAACGGAGCGAAGCGGAGTGGATGCGGGCAGGGAGGACTGCGAAGCATGGAATGTGAGCAGGACTGCCGGATATCCTTCGCCGCAAAGAAATCCCGCCAATCGCACCACGTCGAGTGGTGATAACGGATTTGATTATCACCACTCGATTTTTCTTTTTCACCTACCGAGAATAGAGGCGGATCTGTTTTTTGCTGATGTACTATTGATGATAATACTGTCGAGATAACAGTATAACACACTATACCTATGCGATAGGTCGTGTGTTATATACACAGATCATTTGATTTTCCTTGACAGTACAACGCATTCCAGCAAACTCAGATGTAAACCGCTTTAGAAAGTCTGACTTGTCGGTGAACTCAATCTTTGAAAGAGATATGATTGCTATTTCAATGTTTTTATGTTATATTGAATTGAGGTGATAATTTATGTACGTTACTGTCCACAGCAATGTCGGCGGTTGGATTTATCGTTCCATGGTTTATGCTCAAATCAATATCGGAGCATTCATGCGGTTTGTGGTATATAATCCGCATCAAAATAGGTTTGAATTGATTAAATATATCGAAGACGAAAAACCGAATGTCTACGTGATCCGCAAAGGAGACGAGGAGTTTGTGCGCACTTCGGACGAAGCAAATGCGCGTATTAATGCAGCGTGTTCCGGCACGACATCCGAGACGGTTAAACAGGTTCTGGGTTATCCGGATGTATGCGAGAACGAAGCATTTCTATGCGATTTGTGGAAAACAAAATCTGTCGAGAGGGATCGGTATTCGGTTTCATTACGCGATCTTCCGGATGTGAACGAATGGAACTATATTCGTACGCAGGAGGAAGCGGACGATTTTATGGATTTATTCGCCGGTTTTCACGATGCAACACTGGACAAGGTATGTTATCGAGAGGATTGGGACGGAACAAAGGAAGCAACGGTCATATTTGACAACAGCGCATGGTTCGGTGTCGCAGAGCTATGTTTCGAAGGCGTAATAATCATGAGAATCCAACCGGCCGGAGAGAATTACACACGGGAAATCATGGATGGCGTACTGTTTGCAAACGACGCTGGCGTTTATTGGGCTGACGGATGCATGGAAAAACCGGACGACAATTATCAAGGAAGCTTTATTCGTGCGCTTAGCCTAAAATGGCGAAAGATTACGACTTCCGATTAAACTGTTTGATACGGAAAAAATATTAACTAATAAACCCGTTATCGACACTCGCACCACGTCGTCGCGGGCTTCGCTTGGCTCGCGACGACTTTTTTGTTTCACAAACAAGTCATCGCAGCGCTTTGCTCCGCCATCCACTTCACTTCGTTCCGTTACATAGGTGCCGTCGCGCGCTTCCCGCGCGTCACCATCCACTTCACTTCGTTCCGTTACATAGGTGCCGTCGCGCGCTTCCCGCGCGTCGCCATGTCTCCTTTCCGCAATCCACTCCGCTTCGCTCCGTTACAGCGGAAGATCGCGCGCTTCCCGCGCGTACCATAGTCACGCTCGGGTTTTCTGCTCACTTGTTAACGCGTTCGCGACGAAAACCTGTCGCTACCAACATTTTGCGGGCAAATCCGTTATCAACGATCTTGCGTGATCGCCCCTTGCGGGCGATTCTTTTTTGGTATGTTATGATCAGGAGGGATTTGACCGAGCGCTCGCAAAAAACAGAATACCGGACGATTGAAAATGATGCTTGACATTCCCGTGCTCCTTTTGTATAATAATCGGGCACGGGGATGTAGCTCAGCTGGTCAGAGCGCTGTGTTCACATCGCAGAGGTCTAGGGTTCGAGCCCCTACATCCCCACCAAGAATACCTGCCTGTACGGCGGGTATTTTTTTTATGAAAAAAGAGCCCGACCGTACGCCCGTAAAAAATCCGCCTTTGACGCGCGATATTCCTGCTTTGCCGTTTCGTAAACTTTTTTCGCTGGTCTTTTCTTTTGCGAAAACGTTTGGTATACTGTAAAAGGAGGTCGTCTGTATGGATTCTTTCAATGTTGTATTTTCCGTCGGCGGCGTGGCGCTGACGTGGAACGCAGTCATGCTTGCGCTCGGCATTCTCGTCGCAGTCGTCGTTTCCGGCATCGTTGTCAAAAAACGCGGCGTATACAAGGATCTTGCGCTCGACGCCTGCATCGTGGGCATCCCGCTGGGGCTTCTCGGCGGCAGGCTCTTTTCCGCGATCTCGGGCAAGATCGCGTTTTCGGCGTTCTTTGATCTTTCCCAGAGCGGAATGAATCTGCCCGGTGCGCTGGTGCTTGTCGGGATCGGGATTGCGGTTTACGCTTGCATCAAAAAGCTTTCCGTTCCGGAAGTGTTCGACGTCCTTGTGCCCGGCGCGTTTCTCGGACTTGCCGTCGGACGCTGGTCCGATTTCTTCCTCTGCGAAGGGCTCGGTCCCGTCGTCGGCGAGGGCGTGCCGAAGTTCTTTCCGCTCGCAACATTCACGCAGCAGTACTTCCTCGACGGCAAAACCGTCGCCTATGCGATCTTTTTCCTCGATTTTCTCGTCTGCGCCGTGCTCGGGATCGTTGCGCTGCTGTCAAAAAAGCGCACGCCCGGGACTGTTTCGCGCGGCGTGATCACCGGCTATCTCTTTGCCGAGTTCATCCTCGAATGGCTGCGCGACGGTTCGACGCGGCAGATCCTCTTCGGCGAGGTCCGCTTCAATCAGATCGTACTGCTTGCAATGCTGCTGTTCTTTATCGGGCTTTCGCTGTATCGCGCAAAGCATCCCGCATATGTCGAAGATGAACAGTCCGAATCGCCGGAAGCGCCGACAGACGCGCCGGAAGAGCCGACCGAGTCGCCGGACGAGCCGACCGAAGCGCCGGACGAGCCGACCGAATCGCCGGAAGCGCCGACCGAATCGCCGGACGAGCCTATAGAAGCATTTGAAACGCCGACCGAAGCGCAGGAAGAGCCGACAGAAATGTCGGACGAGCCGACAGACGCGCCGGAACCGCCGACAGACGCGCCGGAAGACGGGGAAGGGGAACCGGCATGAAACGGCTTTTGCTGCTGCTTTTCGTGCTGCTGCTGATCGGCTGCAGCTCACAGGAAGCGCATCTCATCTATCTGCCGGAATCGACGCCGACGCCCGCGCCGATGTATACGCCGACGCCGCAGCCCGAACCGCAGCCGATCAACGTCGATCCGGTGGTCGGGGAAGGCTTTCAAACGGACGTCAACGGCATTCCGATCCTGGATGAACGCACGCATTATTTCGATCAATATCTGAAGATATCGCAGATGCGCGTCTATGAAGAGAACGGGGAAACGCTGATCGACGCGGTGATCACGAACGACTATCCGGGAAAGCTCACGGGCGGACTTCGCATCACGTTCACGGAGAACGGCGTCAAGCTCGGCTATGCGGACCTCTTGACGGCTTCGGGTGATCTGCTGTTGATGCCCGGCGAGAACCGCGTCTATGCGGACGTACGGACCGAGGTCGACGTACAGATGATGGATTTTTCGATCGATATCACAAAGCCCTTTCTGCCGGAGCAATAAAACGGATCCTGAAAGGAAAAGCAGGAGAAAGCATCTGCTGCAAACGCTGTAATACGAAAATCGAAAACGCCGGATACCGTCTCGGAAGCGCTGCGTTTCTGATGGGGGAATATTTGTACTGCAAAAAAATGCCGGGAAGCGCTTCGGAACGGCGTGGAGGAAGAGACGTTCCGCATTCTGATCTTTGACAGCGTCTGCGCGCCCGATCATGCCGGACAGTGCATGGAAGGACACGCGCTCGTCGAGCGGAACGGCAAATGGTATTATGCGGTAAACTACCGGAGCTCGTGCGGCATGGAAAAACATGGATACCATACCTACGAATTGCCGGACGGGATTTTCAAGGGCATGACGGCAGAAAAGCTCGGTCCCGCGCTGTTTGCCGCGCAGGGACGAGAGGTGAAAACCAACGGCGACGCGTTCGCAATGTATTCTATGTCCGAGCATTTGAAAAAGGGCATGGATTTTGAACAGATCGCGGCGCTGTTCGAGCCGCCGACGTCCGGACCCGAAGCGTGACCGGAAGCAGTATCAGATCTGCAGGCAAAAATACGGATCCGACCGGGTCCGTTTTTATATGTAAAACGATTTGACACGCTGCGTCTGCTTTCGGCGAACGCATTGCCGTAATCGCCGGACTCCAATGTTTGTGCATCGGTTCATTCGTTTTCACGATACACGTTTTTACGCATTTCGACCGGATATCATCATTCCTTTACAATTTCTTCATACGCGTTACGCAAAAATAACGCAACAGGCTGGTAAAATGCAGAAAAAAAGGGGAGGAGCCATAATGAAAAAGAGATGGATCATTTTGCCGGTCGCACTGCTGCTGTGCGGCCTGTTTGCCTGCGTGAATATCACCGTACTGACGCCCGAACACGCGGAGCCGACCAAAGCGGATCCGGAGCAGGCGCCCGTAGCCGAAACGTCCGCACCGGAAGCGCAGGAGCCCGCACCCGAAGCGCACGCGCCTGCGTCGGAACCCGTGCCTGATCCGACGGCGTACAAAAACGAAGCCGGCACGCAGGACGCCGATCCCGCAGGAGAGCGTTATATAGTTTTCGACAATCTCAGCTGGAGTGGCAGCGAAGGCTCCCCGGAATTCGACATCATCGACAGCACGCACATGACAGTTTCTTTCCCGGGCAGATCCGGCTTTTCCGATCTGTCCGCTTTTGTGGAGAACGAAACGGACGGCGATCCGATGGTCCCGGCGGATCAGCAGAACGATCTTGTGCTGACGTGGGACGGCGATACGGCGTTGATCACGATGACGGATCAGGCGCGGACGGCGCATTATGCCGTTGAATTCGGCGACGATTTGACTTTTGCCCTGCGCATGGATTTCATTTACGGCAGGGACGGCGACAGCGTCAGATGCCGAACGTCCTTCTGGGGGGATGATTTCGTGTTGGGGCTGTTCAACGGATCGTGGGACAGCGAGTTTTGTCTGACCGCATCGGAGGACGCTTTTTTCCTCGGCACAAAGACGGACGACCCGTTTGCGCGTACATCCAATACCATGCAGGGGCTGTCGTTCAATGGGATCTATATCGACGCTTCGGACGCAAACGTGCCGAAGCCCACGCGCGATCAGTCCAAGGCGGACGAGCTCGTGATCGAAACGGAGGACCTCATCCGGGGCAGCGGCCGCTTTGACCTCATGTCGATCCGCTGCGGCGACCGCTACGTTGCCGTAAACGAAGACGGCGCGATCGTTTTCACGACCGACCGGGAGCAGCGTGCGCTGTGGATCCTGCAAACACCGTAATACGAATGATCCACCGGTTCAGCCGGTGGATCGTTTTTATGCCTTGATGCGAAGAAGATCGCCCGACGAAAGCGGCAGGTCCGTTTTGATGCGCAGGATCTGCTGTACGCGGTTCGCGATCGCAACGGGTTCGCCGTTCTCGTCCGTGATGTCGTCCGCCTGCAGCACCGCGCCGGTCAGCGTCGGCGAAACGACTTCGAGCGCGTCGCCCCTTTCAAAGCGATTCCGCTGCATCACGGTCGCGACGCCGTTTTCGCAGGCAAGGACGTTCCCGGCAAAGCGGTGCGTCTGCGTATAGACGCCGGCGTTGCTGTGGTCTTCGGGCAGCTCGCCGTGGTAGAAGCCGGTCGTGTACGGACGGTGCGATACGGAATTAAGCTCGCTCTGCGCCTCTTCAATGCGCATCGTGCCGTCGAGCACGCGGCGGTAGGCGTTTACGACGACGCCGACGTAATACTCGGTCTTCATACGCCCTTCGATCTTCAGCGACGTCACGCCTGAGTCGATCAGCTCGTCCAAAAGCCCGATGCAGTTTAGGTCCCTGCTCGAAAGCACATAGCTTGAATTGCCTTCCTGCACGATCGGGAAGCTCTGGTTCGGGCGCGTCTCTTCCACGAGCGCGTATTTCCAGCGGCAGGGCTGCGCGCAGTCGCCGCGGTTGCCGCTTCTGCCGAGGATCGCGGAGGAGAGCAGGCACCGCCCGGAGTACGCCATGCACATCGCGCCGTGTATGAACGCTTCCAGCTCGAGATCGTCCGGGATATTTCTTTTCAGCTTGCGGATCTCGTCGACCGTCATCTCCCGCGCAAGCACGATGCGTTTTGCGCCGAGCTCGTACCATGTCATCGCTGCCGCGTAATTTGTGCAGCTTGCCTGCGTCGAAACGTGCAGCTCAAGCTTCGGGCAGGTCCGATGCAGCGTGGTCAGAACGCCGAGATCGCTTACGATCGCCGCGTCGACGCCGCAGTCAAGGAGGCGGTTTCCGTATATCGGAAGCTTTTCGATCTCATCGTTAAAGGCAAGCGCATTGACCGTCACAAAGAGCCGCTTGCCGCTTTTGTGCGCAAGCGCAGCCGCTTCCGCGATCTCTTCAAATGTGAACCCGGCGCTTTTTGCGCGAAGCTGCAGCAGCGGACCGCCGAGATATACCGCGTCCGCGCCGAACCGCAGCGCCGCCTTCAGCGCTTCCATCGAGCCCGCCGGGGCAAGAAGTTCCGTATCAGATTTGTGTTTGTTTGTGCTCATAGATCCCTCGAAGATTCGATCATTCTGTGATTGGCATGCATACAGCTATCGCAGCAGGACTGCGCTTTTAGACGGTCGATCGAAAGCACCGGCAGAGCGTCTTCTCCGATAAGCCCAAATGCGAGCATTTGTATGTCGATGCACATACCGTCTTCAATGTATTCCTGTATCAAGGAACAGTATCGGTATTCCGATTCGACACGGTTCCGGAATTGCTCAAATTCGTCCGTAATACGATGTTCGTTACAATAATGATGACAGGCGGAGATCACTTCCCGGTCGTTCATATCGGCAATTTTATTTGTGCGATATCGAAACACCTTATGCTGCTTCAGAAAATCTCTGCAGATATTTGCGAGAAATGTATCGTTTGTCATACAGAGCCTCCTTGTTTTTAACAGCTCCATTATAACGAATCGCGGAACCTTCGTCAATCGATCCCTGCGCGGAAGGCGCTTTCATTGAGAACCGTAGGGGTAGATCGCATCTTCCCGATCTGCTGTTATGGCGTGATGCCGAGAACGACGTCCTTTACGATCTGTTGGTACACTTCTCGGATCCCCTGTGTAAGGGGAGCTGTCACCGATAGGTGACTGAGGGGTTGTTAACGCGTCGTTCAATCGACAACCCTTTCGAGATCGGTAGGTAAACGGAGTGAACCCGGAGGGATTGTCGTTTGCGCAGTCACTGACTTTACAACCCTTCCGCCTCACTTCGCTCGGCACCTCCCCTTACACAGGGGAGGCAAGAACTTTACGCACAAAAGCCTTCCCCTTGTTATGGGGAAGGTGCCGTAGCGCAAGCGAAGGCGGATGAGGAGCATACGCAGAAAAGCGTCAGCTTTTCGCGGATGAATTGCGCCTGCACGCATGAATTTGCTGCACCTGTAACCTGCAGCGCACGGATCGGTGTCCCCTGACAAACGCGGTTCAAGAATCAAGCCAACGTCGACCTCCCTCTGACGAGGGAGGTGTCGAACGCAGTGAGACGGAGGGAGAGAGTAATCGGCTTTCGGGATGAATTGCGCCTGCACGCATGAATTTGCTGCACCTGTAACCTGCAGCGCACGGATCGGTGTCCCATGACAAACGCGGTTCGAGGGTCACGCCAGCGACGACCTCCCTCTGACGAGGGAGGTGTCGAACGCAGTGAGACGGAGGGAGAGAGTAATCGGCTTTCGGGATGGATATCGCTTGCGCGCATGAATTGTTTCTTCGGAACGTGAATTGTGCTGCGCATATGATGTCCCCCTCATCACCGCTTCGCGGAGCTTCTCCACACTGAAGGGGGAGAAGCCTTTGGGTACGCCCCAAAAGCCTTCCCCTTGTTATGGGGAAGGTGCCGTAGCGTGAGCGAAGGCGGATGAGGAGCATACGCAGAAAAGCGTCAGCTTTTCGCGGATGAATTGCGCCTGCGCGCATGAATTGACCTACGGTCATGCATTTCCTTTGATGTGAATACCGCTTGCGCGCGGGACGGTTCTGTGTTACAATGATGCAATCATAAACTGCCTTATTATAGGCTTTGGGGGAAAATCATGCTGCACATCGGCTGTCATCTGTCGCCTTCGGACGGACTTTTGAACATGGCAAAAACCGCGTCGAGCCTCGGCGCGGACACGTTTCAGTTCTTTTCGCGCAACCCGAGAGGGAGCAAGGCGAAGCCGCTCGATGCTTCTGACGCTGCCGCGATGCTTGCGTATCTACAGGACAACGCCTTTGCGCCTGTGCTCGTACATGCGCCGTATACGCTGAATCCCTGCGCCGAAAAGCCCGAGACCGCGCAGTTTGCCGAGCTTGTTATGCGGGACGATCTCATCCGCTGCACGGCGATGAAAACGCCGTTCTATAACTTCCATCCGGGCTCGCACGTCGGACAGGGCGAGACCGTCGGCATTCAAAAGACGACGGCGCTGCTGAACCGCATCCTTGACGAGTCAACCGACACAACGGTGCTGATCGAGACGATGGCGGGGCAGGGCAGCGAGATCGGCGGCACGTTTGAAGCGGTCCGCGCGATCATCGACGGCGTCGAGCGGAACGAACGCGTCGGCGTCTGCCTCGACACCTGCCACATCTTCGCCGCGGGTTACGATCTCGTGAACGACCCCGACGGCGTGCTGACGGCGTTTGACCGCGTCATCGGGCTCGACCGGCTCAAATTCGTGCACCTCAACGATTCCAAGTTCGGCTGCGGCGAACACAAGGACCGCCACGCGCCGATCGGCGAAGGCTTCATCGGGCTCGAGGGCGTACGCCGCATCGTGAATCATCCAGCGCTCCGCAACCTGCCGTTCTGCCTCGAAACGCCGCACGAACAGCTTTCCGAATACGCCGACGAGATCCGGCTTGTGAGGGGGATGACCGAATGAATCCGAACCTTGTTTCGATCGTTCCGTGCGAATCATACGCGCCGGACGTGTGCGAAGCGGCGATCACGGCTGTTCTTGCGCCGCTCGGCGGGCTCGACTGGGTACGGCCCGGCATGCGGATCGGGATCAAGGCGAACCTTGTCTCCGCGGCAAAGCCCGAAAAGGCGGTCACCACGCATCCGACGCTTTTGGCGGCGCTCACACGGCTGCTCAAAGAACGCGGCGCTTCGGTCGTGATCGGCGACAGCCCCGGCAATCTCTTCAACGCTTCGGTGCTGAACCGCGTTTACGCGCTGTCCGGTCTCGAAGAAGCGGAACGCGCCGGCGCGGAGCTGAACCGTGATTTCTCCGAAAAGGACGGCTTTTTCCCGGACGCGGTGCAGGCGAAGCGCTTTACCTATACCGGCTGGATCGACGGCTGCGACGCGCTCATCAATTTCTGCAAGCTCAAATCGCACGGCATGATGTCGCTTTCGGCGGCGGCGAAGAACCTGTTCGGCACGATCCCCGGCACGATGAAGCCGGAGTATCACTACCGCTTCCAGAACCCGAACGACTTTGCGGACATGATCGTCGACCTCGACGAGCATTGGAAGCCGGTCCTGCACATCTGCGACGCGGTCCTTGCGATGGAGGGCAACGGTCCCACGCAGGGTACGCCGAAGCACGTCGGCGCGCTGCTCGCGGCGCAAAATCCGCACTGTCTGGACGTGCTTGCGGCAACGCTGATCGGGCTCGAGCCCAAGGATGTTCCGACGATCGAGGCGGCGATCCGGCGCGGGCTTTGCCCCGATTCGGTCGACGCGCTTTCGATCGCGGGGGACTGGAGGGCGTTTCTGCAGACGGATTTCGAGATCATCCGAAACCGCAATTCACTGCTGTTTGTCGGCGGGGACAACCTCTTCGGCAGGGCGGTCCGCAGCGCCATGAACGCGTGCCTCGAATCCAAGCCGAAGGTGAAAACGAGCGCGTGCGTCGGCTGCGGCAAGTGCCGCGACATCTGCCCGGCACATACGATCTCGATCAAAAACAAAAAAGCGGTCATCGACCGAAAGAACTGCATCAAATGCTTCTGCTGTCAGGAGTTTTGTCCGGTCGGCGCGATGCGCGTGCACCGTTCGCCGGTCGCAAAGCTTTTGACCCACGGAAAGGAAGGATCGAAATGAAACGACGGATCGCGCTTTTTCTTTGCATAGCGCTCGTTTTGTGCGTGCTCGCATGCGGCGCGCCGAAAACCGACAACGGCAAGCCGACGGTGATCTGCACGATCTTTCCGCAGTACGATTTTGTGCGGCAAATCGCGGGCGATCGCGTGAACCTTGTGATGCTCGCAAAGCCCGGAAGCGAGGTCCACGGCTTCGATCCGTCGCTTTCCGAGATGTCCATGATCCTCGACTGCGACCTGTTCGTCTACGTCGGCGGAGAGACCGACCGCTGGGTCGACGATCTTCTGCACAAGAACGGCAGGGACCTGAACGCCGTTGCGCTCGTCGATCTTTGCGAAACCGTCGACGAGGAGCTTGCGCCCGGCATGCAGGGGGAGGCGGAGGAGAAGCCGGAGACCGACGAGCACGTCTGGACGAGTCCCGAGAATGCGATCCGCATCGTCGAAGGGCTTACGGACGCGCTGTCCGCGCTTTTGCCGGACGAAACGGACGCGATGCGGCAGAATGCGGACGCGTACAAACAGAAGCTTTTGTCGCTCGACAGCGATTTTCACGCCGTAATGCTGGACGCGAAGCGCACAACGGTCGTCTTTGCGGAGCGGTTCCCGTTTCGGTACTTCTGCGACGAGCTCGGCTTATCCTATTACGCGGCGCTGCCGGGCTGTTCCTCAAACGAAGAGGTCAGCCTTTCGACCGTGTCATTTCTCATCGACCGCGTCAAAGAAGAGCGGCTGCCCGGCGTGTTTACGATCGAGTTTTCGGACGGACGCATCGCAAAAACGATTGCGGACGCGACGGGCTGCGAGGTTTTCGAGCTGCATTCGTGCCATAACGTGAGCCGCGAGGACTTCGACGCGGGCGTGACCTACCTCGATCTGATGCGGCGGAATCTGGAGAATCTCAAAAAGGCGGTGAACTGAATGGCGTTGATCACATTTGAAAGCGTCGGGCTGTCCTACGGCGGCGACAATGTCGCGCACGACGTCAGCTTTTCGGTGCAGACCGGCGAGTTTTGGGGCATCATCGGCGAAAACGGCTCCGGCAAAACGACGCTGATGAAAGCGCTTCTGGGGCTGATCCCGTGCGCGTCCGGCAGGATCGTGATGGGAGAGGGCTTAAAGCCCAACGAAATCGGATACCTGCCGCAGCAGAGCGTGATCCAGAAGGATTTCCCGGCGTCAGTCTATGAGGTCGTGCTCTCCGGCACGATCGGCTGGCGCGGCATGAAGCCGTTTTACGGCAAACAGGAACGCGCGCTTGCCGCAGAGAACATGGAGCTGCTCGGCATTCTGCCGATCGCAAAGAAGAGCTATCAGGAGCTGTCCGGCGGGCAGCAGCAGCGGGTATTGCTTGCGCGCGCACTCTGCGCCACGCGGAAATGTCTTGTGCTCGACGAGCCGACGACGGGACTCGATCCGGTCGTCACGGCCGAGTTTTACAAGCTTTTGAACACGGTGAACGAGCGCGGCATGACGATCATCATGGTTTCGCACGACGTTGAAGAAGCCGTGCGCTCCTGCTCGCACATCCTGCATCTTTCCTGCCATCCGCTGTACATCGGCACGGCGGCGGAGTATATGAACAGCCCGATCGGACGGAAATATTTGAAGGAGACCGCGCTATGATCGCATCGTATTTTCAGAATATGCCGGAAATCATGACCCGCGCGCTCGTGGTCGGCACGCTGGTCTCGCTATGCGCAAGTCTTTTGGGCGTGACGCTCGTTCTGAAGCGCTATTCGATGATCGGCGACGGTCTTTCTCACGTCGGCTTCGGCGCGCTTGCGATCGCGACCGTTCTGCATGTCGGCAGGGCTTCGATGGCGGTCTCGCTGCCGATCGTGATGGGCGCGGCGTTCGTGCTCATGTGGCTGACCGAAAAGCGCCGCATGCAGGGCGACGCGGCGATCGCGGTGCTTTCTACCGGCGCGATCGCGGTGGGTACGCTGCTGTTCCGGTTCTCGGACAACCAGTACCAGGACATCTGCAATTCCCTGTTCGGCACGGCGTCGATGGCGCTGCTTTCCGACGCGGACATGTGGATCACGGTCGGCGTGTCCGTCGCGGTGCTCGGTTTGTTCATCCTGTTCTATACCCGCATCTTCAGCGTGACGTTCGATACGAGCTTTGCCAAGGCGACCGGCGTGCACGTCGGCGCGTACAGCATGATGCTTGCGGCGCTGACCGCCGTGACCGTCGTGATCGGCATGAAGATGGTCGGCGCGATCATGGTTTCGGGGCTGATCATCTTTCCGGCTTTGTCCGCCATGCGCGTATGCAAGCGCTTCCGCTCGGTCATGATCACGTCCGCGGCGCTGTCGCTCGTCTGTTTCTTCGCGGGGTTTTTCCTGTCGCTGCTCATCGAGGCGCAGCCGGGTCCCGCGATCATCGCGGTGCACGTCCTTTCGTTTTTGATCTGCAGTCTCATCGGGTTTGTCAAAACCCGTATCCGCATGCGCAAAACCCGCTCGATCATCGTTGAGCCGCCGTGCAAGGCGCAGTGATATCCGCGCTGTTGCGGGTGATATACACCTTCGGCGTGAGATATCCCTGCGGGATGTGATATATTCCGCTTGCGCGGAACGTTCAGGCGGATCTACATGAGAACCCAAAAGCCTTCCCCTTGAGTAACCGCTGAATAAAGCGGCTATTTCAGTGAGAAGACCGGTTATCATTGAAAAAACGACTCGAATGTCTCGTTCTTTCATGTTTCATGCCCTCATTTTGTGCTTTCAGAGCAGCTTTGGGCATAGTTATCCTGCGCATTACACATATCGTGTAAGCATATACAGATTCGCACTCGCAAAGGCAAGGTAGGCATAATCCTGATTCTTTTGGATCCCTTTATACCTTGCCTTTCGCCATCTAA
>JAEEGG010001342.1_pt1 | contig 67261 bp, 51 predicted proteins | sample 9134161 | NCBI WGS metagenome assembly JAEEGG01 (sample SAMN16246543, study PRJNA631951) | gut metagenome | biome: gut microbiome; feature: rumen; material: CR-attached | host: Bos | place: Iran: Karaj | collected 2018-10
TGACTATTTACCAGGTGCTTCTGTCAAAGGTTATGGTGACTGGGGCGAATAAATGTTGACCGAGGTGACAGGCGTGCTCACCTCCACAGCATTGTCCTTCTCCCTGACTTGGACTTTAACATGTAACGACTAGCGTTATATACATTCATCGCGAAGGAGGATGTGTTCAAAAATGGGCATATCCTCCTCTTTTTTGTGTCTCTACCACAGACGGCAAAAAAAACGATGAGGGAACACACAAACCCAGATTGCTTCTTCGATTACTTGCAAATCAAGAATTTCGTATTAAAAACACGACTTTTTTGCGGGAAAATGTTCTTGTTGGGGTGCAAAAAGACTTTTTTTTGCTTTTTTTTTGCTTTTTTTTTGCTTTTTTTTTTGGTATTGTTTGATTTTGTTATAAATTTGCCCTCAAAATCGCCTCTGATAGATACAAAGGTATCACCCAAAGGCAAAAAATGAAAGAAAAGAAACGAAAAAAAATATTCACTAATCAACTAAATAAAGAAAGAAAATGAAACAGAAATTACTTTTATTGGTAGCCCTGCTTTGCTGCGCATTCAACGCAAAGGCAAATGTCAAATTCTACGGCACAGAGATCACTCAAACCGTCGGCTATTATTTCATCTGCAACGCCCAAAGCGGCAAATTCTTGAACGACGATGGGAGTTATTCCGTATATAATCCAAATAAGGAGGATCCCACCACCCACATTTATAATCCAGGGTCCAAACCTACGGTATGGTGTATCACACAGAATAGCGACGGAACCGTCACCATCAGTTCTGGTAGCAAATCCATTTTTATTACTGCAGAAGATCAATATGATGCAAGTGCAAGTATCGCAGAATCTGTAAACAATGAAAACGCAAGCAACCATCTGCACTTTAAAAAATCAACCCATGCAGATGGCCCTGGTAATGCCAATGTTACTTGTTACCAATTCTTCCATTATAGAACAAGAAATGCTAATAGCCCTTTACTTCGCACGAAATTTGCAGGAGTGTTGAATGGTCGCGACGGTTCTCGCGATGTTTTTGAGGCATTGTCTGAGAGTTGGATATGGGATCAAACAGAGACCGAGAATACCTCAAAATCAACCAGATGGGTCCTGTTGAACACGAATATCAGAGCTAATCTGACTGTCAGCGGAACTGCCAAATACGGTACATTCGTTGCTCCATTCGAAGTTACCCTTCCCACAGGCGTTACTGCTTACAAGGTAAATGGCTACGACGAAACCACTAAAGAACTTACCCTGGAGCAAGTTGCTGGACCCGAGGAGAAGTTAGATCCCAACACAGCTGTTATTGTAGAAAATGGAACAGAGGCAACTATCTCTAAGGACTATTATGGCAACCCCACCGGTGAGGAGAACGCAAACTCTGGCGACTATCTGGTAGGTTCTTACGTACTGCAGCCTGCACCCGTTGGTTCATACCTCCTGCAGTACAGGACAGACCCCGAACCAGCAGAAGCTATCTTCCTGCGCGTTTATGACGAGGATCTTTACTGTGGACAGAACCGCGCTTGGTTTGTCTTAGGTGATTCCGATCCTACAGTAGCACCTTCCGAGATCAAGTCATTCACCCTGAAGGGAACATCTACAGGCATCACACAGATTGCTGTAGCCAATAGCAACAGCAATGAATTGTGCGACAATGCCATCTATGACCTGAGCGGTCGCCGCCTCTCCGAGAAGCCCGCACGTGGACTCTACATTCAGAATGGAAAGAAGATTCTGGTAAAGTAAGTGTGTGTGAATTCAATCATTAGTTAATAATCCAATAGAATATATAAGATTATGAAAAAGACATATATTATTCCAGTATCTCGTCCCATCGTACTCAGAGACAATATCTTGGTAAGATATTCAGATCAGCCAGCTACAAAAGACAGAAATCCTCAGGATGTAGATGACAAGATGGAAAATGCTGAAGGGTCATGGTTTGGCCTTTAATAGGAACTTTTTTTGAAGTATCATAACCATAGCGAGAGAGCTCTGAGGAGAGAAACCCAGGGCTTTCTCGTAACTTGTGAAAAAAGGTATTAGTAACAATACAAATTAAGGATAAAAAAAATGAAGAAACTATACAAACAACTGATGAAAACATCCGCCCTCGTTTGCCTGTTCATCCTGGGAACAGGAAATGCTTGGGCATCGACAACCTGGACGAAAAGTACCACGGTTACGTTTAATAATGAGTGGAATGCAATCGGTAATACCAACGTTCAAATAAAATCAGTAACAGGATTATCTTATAAAAGTAGCACAGGTATCACTGTTGCATGGAAATCGCCCAAAGCAGAAGCTAAATTCAAGAAAGATAATTCAACGAAATATGTTGCATTTACTTTAAAAGCCGGTGCTAACGGTAAAACATTGACGATTACAGGCAGTGATGGTTATACAGGATCTTTTAATCTTACGACTACAGAATCAGTACTTATTTTAGATATGCAACAAAGTGTGGAATATACTTTTTCTGCAGATGCAGGATTCAATATCACAAGAGTGGAAGTATTTACTGAAGGAACTGACTACTTTACTTTAGATGAAACTGTGGACAATTCAGTTAATAAGTCAACCATATCCACTAATGTAGCCAATAATGCAAAGATAAGTAGAATAAGCATTAAGAGAACCCTTAAGGCAAATCAATGGAATACATTTTGTGTACCGGTTAATGTATGGCATGATAATAATTCTGATCCTACAATAGCTGATGTGTTTAAGTGTAACGCTGTGTATGAGATGACAGATTATGATCCCGATCACAAAACAATCACATTTACTGCTGTAGAACAAGGAACAAAGGGACCTAAAATACCCGCCAATACACCTGTCTTAATTAAACCAACAAAAGACGTCGTGAATCCGCTTATTAAAGGTGCTTACGGACAGTATGTGGTAGCACCTACAGATCTAACCGTATCTTACAATGGCCTCTCATTCATCGGCGTCTATGGTGCAGAGAACATCTATACGGATGATCATTCCAAGTTCTACCTGAACAACGAAGGTTATTTGGTTTATCCCACCAGCAACGGCAACAACGGCAACAACGGGAAGATCAAGGGCTTCCGCGCTTACTTCGAATGGACAGGTGGTTCCAGCGGCGTAAAGGACATGACCTTCGTATTCGACGACTCTGAGACTACGGGCATCAAGACCATCGAGCACGACATCTTTGGCGAGAACGGACGCGTATACTCCATCGATGGCCGATACATGGGCGACTCCACCGACAATCTCTCTCGTGGCATTTACATCCAGAACGGACGCAAGTTCGTCGTAAAATAAGTAGTAACCCTATAATATATATATACGACAATGAAAAGACTATATATCATTCCATCGGTAATCGTATGTGACATGCAGGAGATGCAAATGGTGGCTGTTTCACCCAATAGTGCCAAGATTACGGGTGAATCAACTCCTTTTGGAGAAAACTTGGATAAGGTCAGTGGTGATAATGGCGATGCATGGAGTAGTGCAGCCGTGAAGGGCAGCATTTGGGACGACGAGTAATCAATCCGCATACCTCACAGTATTCGACTGTTTAACGTTAAACACCTTACATCAGGCTCCGCCATCCAGAAAGATGGCGGAGTTTTTTTGTGCCAAAACAATCATCGAGACAATTTCTCAAGACGCATAAAATCGCAAAACACGACACGTCATGCCGGCAAAGACAACACGTTGACTTTGCCATCTCAACACGTTGCATTTAAGCCCAACAGAGAACTCGTCAGTCAGAAAGTTTACGACGAAGACGATGACGATGACGAGGACGAAGACGATAACGATGACGATAACCTCTAACCCATAACCTCTAACCTCTAAAATCGTAAATGGTAAATGATGTGTCCTTCCGCAAATTCACATGAACTCAAAAATAACCTACACCCTACACCAGCACCCTGTAATATGTTGAAATCCAGTGGTATACAAGGGTGTAGGCTACTTACACCACCCTACACCCATGTATCCTATTAACAATCAACAGGTTAAGGGGGTCTGGTGTAGGGTGTAGGTTGTTTTTGAGTTCATATGAAATGTAAGGACGTAGGCTTCGCAAGTTCCACAAAACAAACGGCCTGACAGGCCATAAAGCTTCCAGTCCAGGGCAGCGCCCTAGGTAGGAAGAGGGGATGTAAAACACGCCCTGCAAAAGCTTTTGCCCCGTTTGGGGCGATGAGGAAGATGAAAAAACCATCAGCACCCAGGGCGTTGCCCTGGGTGCTCGTGATCGCCGACCTTTCAGGCCGAAATACCAGCCTCCGTCATCGCCCCCATCATCGTCATCGTCCTCGCCATAAGCCTTAACTCCTCTAATATGGCTGAAAGCCTATCAGCAACCAGCCCAGGGCAACGCCCTGGGTAGGAAGAGGGGATGTAAAACACACCCTGCAAGGGCAGAAGCTTTTGCCCCTTCAGGGCGAACATTACGGTTGTCCACCAATACCCAGGGCGTGCCCTGGGCTCCGTGATCGCCGACCTTTCAGGCCGAAATACCAGTCCTCCGTCATCGCCCCCATCATCGTCATCGTTATCGTCATCGTCATCGTCATCGCCCCCCATCATCGTCATCGTCATCGTCATCGTTATCGTCATTATCACTCACAAAAGAATCCCCAGTAAGATTGATGTCTTGCTGGGGATTCTCCTATGTCGCGTATCTTTCCCTGCCAGTCAGGCAGGAAAGGGGATCACCATTGGTCATTAAAGATAAACCAGTTTTCCTCCTTGGTTCTGGCATCCTGGCTATTAGCCTCTGTTTCCTCCTCGAGTGAGAGGGCCACCAAATCTTCAACCTCTGTGATGAGAACATCCATCGCAGGCTTCAAATAATCTGTCTTGAACTGAGTCTTCATAATCAACTTCTGACTTAAATCATTCAACAATAGGAGGATTCTCACTTGACAACCTTCTTGCCATCAACGATATAGATTCCCTTATCGGCCTTGCTGACCTTGCGTCCTGCAATGTCGTAGATGGCACTTTCGTTGGCATCTGCCTCGATTCCGTCAATGGCGGTGGGGCAGCCAGGGAAAGCGAAAGCCTTCACCTCGCCAGCAGCGGAGGTCAGATAGCAACGGTTGGCAAGAACAGAGGGCTGGGTGCTTCCCACCTTATAGAAAGCTTCCATGTCGTTCTGGCTCTGCAGCACATAGCTACCCTTGGGAGCGCTCAACTTGGCATACGTTCCAACGAGGGAAACATCGCCTTTTTCGACAGTAAGCGATGTAGAAGCACTGAGTTTGAAGGGTCTGCTCGTTGCCAGCTCCAGAGTACCAGCATTAGCAGCCTTGAAGATAACGGGCGTATTGGCATTTACCTCGCCATCAGCGTCATCGGGAGGAGTGAGCACCAAGGTCTTACCGTCTTTTAGACCGCCGAAGGTGAAGAGTTCAATGTCGTCACAGGTGTATGAGAAAGGCAGGCACAGGGTGCTGTAACCTGCAGGGATATTGCGGATGTAGAATCCCCTCTTCACGGTGACATCCTTCTCTGGCAATATCAGTGAGCGGCTGTCCATCAGGGCAAACTCGCCATTGATGGTAGTTGCAGCGGTCAGATCCAGTGTCGTGATGGCTGTCTCGTTGTTCAAGGCAGAAGTAACAAACGAGGGAACAAGACCCGTCACAGCCAACGTAGCATCCTTGGGGGAGCCAACCTTCACGTAGGAGGTAGACTCCGAAAGCAGATGCTGTTTTGCATCGTCGCCAGAAATCTTCACAGTTTTGACTGTGATGGGATAGACGCCTGCAGCCATTTTGGGAGCAATGTCATAATACAACTTCACCAACTCACCATTGCCTGAATTGAATTGTTCATCACTGGTATTGCTCACAATAACCAAATAATTGCCATCGGCACCACCCGACACATCAATCGCATGGGAGTAAACCTTGGTACGGCCCCCTGTTACTTTAATGAGGTCGTCTCCATAATCCCAAGGTTCTGCATTGAGAGTCATGCCAGCTGGCAAAACAATGTTAAACTGAATCTGGGTCAGATTGGCATAAGAATCACGATAACACTGGACACTTAAATAATTTTCTCCAGTTTCACCTGCAGTGGCACTTATTGGTATAGCCTGGATGACATCCTCTGCCGATGCAGAGAAACTCATCAACGCTGCAATGCATAAGAATAATACTTTTTTCATATTATTGTGTTTATTTCGTTACATTTTCTTAATAATACTGATAATGGCAGAGATATCTGCTACAGAAATGTCACCGTCGAGATTGGCATCAGCAGCAACCAAATCATACCCTTCTCTGTTACCCTTAATGATGTTGATGACTGCGGAAATATCACCAACAGAAACATCACCATCCTTGTTGACATCACCCAAGATGTTTGTACTGATCTCAGGCAGAATTGTTTCAGTAAGAGAAGTCTCTGTCACAAAATCAGGAGCTTTCAAAGAAGCACTCCACTCTGAAATTTGACTGGCGGACTCTGCGTTTTTATCCTTCATAGTGATTGACAGGATCTCGCCTGACTCTCCTCCAATAGGAGCATTCTGAAGATTATAACCCAGAACTCGAAGCACATTGCCTGAAAGGATGTTTTGTTCAACAAAGAAATTACTCTCGTTCAGACGATCTGATTTATTGACTTCTGTCACCTCTAAATCCATACCTGCTGGCAATTGCACATCAAACTGAAATGCAACATAATTAAGCGAAGGATTGGTCAGTGAGACATGAAGCGTAGCAGTGTCGTATGTCTCATTCCCTGGATTCGATGAACTGACAGTCAGGGATGCTGTTACCCCATCCTCTGCCAAAGCGGCAAGGGAACTTACCAGCATAACTGCAAGAAAAAGTAGTTTTCTCATATCTTTTGTTTTAAATTTATATACCACACAATGTTTGACAAAGATAGCGATTATTTCATTACGAAATGAAAAAAAAGAGGAAAAATCGCCGAAATCCTCTGTTTTCTTTGCCTTTTAGCCGTCGGAAGGCAGTTTTTTTACACGTTTTTTGCAGCAGTGTAGGAGGAATGATTGTGAATGGAACACAACTGCAACGCGAGTTCTCGTGTTGCCAAGCCAAGTGGCAAAAAAAAGAATTAACTAAGAGGAAATCTTGAAAGTGGCAGAGTTGCTTTTTAGGGCTTTTCCCATTCCTCCCAATCGGTATCGGAGAGATAATTTTCTATCTGTTTCTGCAAGATCGGAAGTTCCCTGTTTACAACATCCCAGACAACCGCAGTATCGATTTGAAAATACTCATGGACAATGTAATTACGCATGCCTTTCACCATCTTCCAAGGAGTCTCAGGATGAGCTGTTTGAAATTCCTGTGTCAGCATATTCGCTGCTTCGCCCATGATTTCAATATTTTTGACAACGGCTTAATACATCATATCATCAATCAGCAAGTCCTCGTATGCCTTACCATTAATGTAACGCCTCACGCGATTTATGGCTGTCAAGATATGCTCAAGCCTTTCCTTGTCTCTATGCTGTTCTCTCATATATCAGTTGCCTGTCACGTTCTACACTTTTTCTGGCGAAGGGAGCTAGTGAAGATTCTGTCACCAAATCAACATTCCGACCCAGCAATTCTTTCAAATCTTCATACATCCCAAAGAATTTCAGGCCAACTGGTTGAGAATGGTCGAGCACAACAAGTATGTCCACATCGCTCTTAGGAGTTTCCTCTCCACGGGCGAAAGAGCCGAACAGCCATGCCTTCAAGACGGGTTGTGTCTTGAAGTATTCTGCCAACATCTTTGTCATGGTCTTGGTGCTCATACGGCTACATTTTTTTATTTCCATTTGCAAAATAAGGACTTTTTTCTTAACCCTCCAAACATTTGCAGTATTTTTTCAAGCAAAGGTTGAGTATTCATGCCACACTTCCTTTGTGAAAACGAGGATGATGACGAGGACGATGACGATGACGATAACGAGGATGATGACGAGGACGATAACGAAGACGAGGACGAAGACGAGGACGATGACGAGGACGATGACGAGGACGATGACGAGGACGATGACGATAACGAGGACGATAACAAGGACGATAACAAGGACGATGACGATAACGAGGACGATAACAAGGACGATAACAAGGACGATAACTGGTAAATGGCTAAATGGGACTCCTCCTGCGCCTGAGCACCTACTGGAGCGCAAGAAATCGTAAATGGCTTAAAGCTTTGGGAGAACTCATCCATCAAGTGACCTCTTGAGAAAAAACTTATGGTCTTTAACAAAAAATAACATTGTAAGAAAAAAGTTTTTTTTGTTATTTAGTAAATTTGCGTTGTAGAATGCATTAAAACCTACTTATTTTTAATATTATTAACATGAAAAGACGATTTCTTACGATGTTTCTCACGACACTGATGTGTCTGATGGGAACAAGTGCGTGGGCTCTTTCCCAGAGAACGGATGGAGTTTACGTCATCAAGAACGCTGCTGATTTGTATGCGTTCGCGAAACTGGTGAATGCGGGAGACTACAGCGCCAGCGCCGTAGTAACCGCCGACATTGATTATCGTGCGTATGGAACCTATGGTGACGCCCTCATTGGTGGAACCGAAGACAAAAGTGCCTTCACGGGTTCCTTCGATGCACAGAACCACAAGATCACCATCGCCACCAACCTGGACCGCAATACTTGCGGTAGAGGTGAAGGTATGGGTGGACTCTTCGGCCGCGTAGGTGAAGGCTCCAAGATCAGCAACTTATGGTTGGATGGTACCCTGACTGGTAACGGCCACCGCATGTCCGGTCTCTGCCAGAATGCCTTTGGTACCACCATCACCAACGTACTGGTATCTCTGGACATCACATCCACATGGGCCAACAACGACAGCGACCTGGCTTCCGGCGGTATCCTCGGTCAAGCCGAGAAGACGAACTACCTGAAGAATGTTGTGTTTGCCGGTTCCTTCAAGTGTAAGGACAATGGTGGCAACGGAAGCAACGAGTGGTTCGGCGGTATGCTGGGATGGGTTGAGAATGGTTCAACGACCATGGAGAACTGTGCTGCCATCATCCACAGCGTGGAGCAGGATGCTCCCTCTGCCTTCAAGTCCCAGAGTCCTGACGGCAAGCAGAAGAACAGCCCCATGTCTCGCCACGACGAGAAACTGGTGATTGCCAAGAACTGCTTCTATCAGTTGCCTCCACAGTGGACAACCGAGTGGGAGAACTACAAGGACTACTTCATCGATAATGGCGATCCTAGCGAGATTTGGTCGGAGACCGTATTGACGAAGGAGCAGGTAATGAGCGGTGAACTCTGCTACAAGATGAACGAGTACCTGGGTGTAAACCAATTCACACAGGACATCGACATCGACTACTTCGTGATTCCTTTCCCCTTCCACGACAATGTATATTACACCGATGGAAACTACACCAACTACAATGGCGTTTACTACATCGACTCCGCAAAGAAGTTGAATCTCTTTGCTCATCGTGTTAACGCTGGTGGATATAACCTGAACGCTGTGGTGACTGCCGACATCGACTACACCGCTTACGGCACCGACGGCAATGGCCTGATTGGTGGCACTGATGACAAGACAGCTTTCACGGGTTCCTTCGACGCTCAGGGCCACAAGATTACCATCGCTACCAATCTGGACCGCAACACCTGCGGCAGAGGTGAAGGTATGGGTGGACTCTTCGGCCGCATAGGTGAAGGCTCCAAGATCAGCAACCTGTGGTTGGATGGTACTCTGACTGGTAACGGTCACCGCATGTCCGGTCTCTGCCAGAATGCCTTCGGAACCACCATTACGAATGTACTGGTCAGCGTAGACATCAACTCTACATGGGCCAACAACGACAGCGACTTGGCTTCCGGCGGTATCCTCGGTCAGGCCGAGAAGACGAACTACCTGAAGAATGTTGTGTTTGCCGGTTCCTTCAAGTGTAAGGACAATGGTGGCAACGGAAGCAACGAGTGGTTCGGCGGTATGCTGGGTTGGGTTGAGAATGGTTCTACCACGATGGAGAACTGCGCCGCTATCATCAACAGCGTAGAGCAGGATGCTCCCTCTGCCTTCAAGTCACAGAGCCCCGACGGCAAGCAGAAGAACAGCCCCATGTCTCGTCACGACGAGAAACTGGTGATTGCCAAGAACTGCTACTATCAGCTGCCTCCACAATGGACTACCGAATGGGAGAACTACAAGGACTACTTCATCGACAACGGTGATCCTGCCGAGATTTGGTCTGAGACCGTAGTAACCGCCAGCCAGGTGGCCAGTGGTGAGCTGACCTACAAGCTGAATGGCAGCAGCAGCGAAAACTGCGCATTCTTCCAGAACATCGGCAGCGACAAATATCCTGTTCCCACAGAAATAGGTCATGGAATCGTATATAACGACGGAGGCAACTATACTAATGCCGACGAAGATGGTTTCTACACCATCAGCACAGCCGAACAGCTTTATGCCTTTGCCAAGGCTGTGAACGCAGGTGACTACGGACGCAGCGCCAAGGTGACTGCCGACATCGACTATACTGCATACGGCACTTATGGTGACGCCCTCATTGGTGGAACAGAAGACAAGAGTGCCTTCACAGGTGCCTTCGATGCACAGAACCACAAGATCACCATCGCCACCAACCTGGACCGCAACACTTGCGGCAGAGGTGAAGGTATGGGTGGTCTCTTCGGTCGCGTGGGCGAAGGCTCCAAGATCAGCAACCTTTGGCTGGATGGTACTCTGACTGGTAACGGACACCGCATGTCCGGTCTCTGCCAGAATGCATTCGGAACCACCATCACCAACGTATTGGTATCTCTGGACATCACTTCCACTTGGGCTGGTCACGACAGCGACTTGGCTTCCGGCGGTATCCTGGGTCAGGCAGAGAAGACCAACTACCTGAAGAACGTAGCCTTCGTGGGTACCTTCAAGTGTAAGGACAACGGCGGCAATGGTGACAACGAATGGTTCGGCGGTATGCTGGGTTGGGTAGAGAACGGTTCTACCACCATGGAGAACTGTATCGCCATCATCCAAAGCGTAGAGCAGGATGCTCCCACAGCCTTCAAGTCACAGAACCCCAACGGCAAGCAAAAGAACAGCCCCATGTCCCGTCACGACGAGAAACTGGTGATTGCCAAGAACTGCTACTATCAGTTGCCTCCCCAGTGGACAACCGAATGGGAGAACTACAAGGACTACTTCATCGACAATGGCGACCCAGCTGAACTTTGGGACGAGCATGAAGTGAAGAGTGATATCGTTGCAAGTGGTGAGCTCTGCTTCAAGCTGAATGGCGACCAGACCGAAATCGGTTACTGGCAGACAATCGGCGAGGACTTCTACCCCACTCCCATCGAGGAAGAGAACGGTCAGGTATATCTGAAGGATGGTGCCTACACCAACTCCGACGTGGATATCATCCGCACAGCAGCTGACCTGTACGCCTTTGCCAAGGCTGTAAATGCTGGCGACTACGGACGCAACGGTAAGGTGGTAGCCGATATCGACTACACAGCATACGGTACCTACGGTGACGCCCTCATTGGTGGTACAGAAGACAAGAGTGCCTACACAGGTGCCTTCGATGCTCAGAACCACAAGATTACCATCGCTACCAACCTGGACCGCAACGAATGCGGCAGAGGTGAAGGTATGGGTGGACTCTTCGGTCGTGTGGGCGAAGGCTCTAAGATCAGCAACCTCTGGCTGGATGGTACCTTGACTGGTAACGGACACCGCATGTCCGGTCTCTGCCAGAACGCCTTCGGAACCAACCTGCAGAACATTCTGGTTACCGTAGATATCGTTTCCACTTGGGCTGGTCACGACAGCGACCTGGCTTCTGGTGGTATCTTGGGTCAGGCTGAAAAGACCAACTATCTGACCAATGTGGTATTCGCTGGTTCCTTCAAGTGCAAGGACAACAACAGCACCTATTCAGGTGACAACGAGTGGTTCGGCGGTATGCTGGGTTGGGTAGAGAACGGTTCTACCACGATGGAGAACTGTGCTGCCATCATCCAAAGCGTAGAGCAGGATGCTGCCACAGCCTTCAAGTCACAAAACCCCAACGGCAAGCAGAAGAACAGCCCCATGTCGCGTCACGACGAGAAACTGGTGATTGCCAAGAACTGCTACTATCAGCTGCCTCCACAGTGGACGACCGAATGGGAGAACTACAAGGACTACTTCATCGACAATGGTGACCCAGCTGAACTTTGGGACGAGACTCCTCTCACCAAGGAACAGGTTGCCAGCGGTGAATTGACCTTCCGCTTGAATGGCAAGCAGAACGACATCGTCTTCTATCAGACGATTGGCACAGATGCTATACCTTATATTACTACTAGCGGACACAAGCAAGTCTACGGTAAGGGCAACATCTCTTGTAGCGGTGAGCTGAAGGGTGGCAACAGCTTCTCCAACACAGCTCCCAACGAGATGGATCCCCACAACTTCGTGGACGGCAAGTGTACGGTTTGCGGTACTCTGAGCTCCGAGTCCGTGCTGACGATGGATAGCGAAGGATACTATGTCATCTCTGACCAGTACCTGATGCAGAAGGCCATCGATATGGTGAACTCTGGTACGACGAACGTCAACTTCAAGTTGGGTGCTGACATTGATTTCACCGACGATGACTACAAGTTGTCTTCATTCAGCAGCTTTGCTGGTATCTTCGACGGTCAGTATCATACATTGAAGCTGAACATGCAGAAGGCTTCAGCTTCTCTCTTCGGTACGCTGAACGGTACGGTTCGTAATCTGATAGTAACAGGTAAGATGGTGAATACAGGTGAGTATTCTGGTGTCATCACGGCAACTCCTGGTAACTGTACGATTGAGAACGTGGTTTCTGACGTTGAGTTCCATGCTCACTACACCGGTACGAACGGTGCAAGCTGTATGGGTGGTTTCATCGGTTATGGTGGCGAACGTACCATCAACCTGACGAACTGCGTATTCACTGGCCACATCATTCAGGACAAGGTAGAGAATAGTCCGTATGCAGACGATCCCAACAACGACTGGTACGACTTCAGCCAGATTGCTGGTTTGATGGGTCGTGCTTCTTCTGGCACCAACAACATCCGTAACTGTATCGTAGCCGGCGAAGCTGCATCTTACTTCGGCCCCTGCCATCCACAGTCAGGTAACCGTGGTGGTCAGACCGTTGAATATAACGAGAGCAGTTCCTTCGTAGGTAAGAAACAGGGAACGGCAAACGTGCTGAACCTCTTCGCTACAGTAGACTACACAGGTGACATGCAATGGGGACAGCCCCTCGCACCCGAAGTAGCTGCATCCGGCGAGATCTGCTACACGCTGAACGGTGGTTCATGGGACGAGCCCGTATGGCGTCAGAACGTTGGCGAGGATCCCATTCCTATGCCCATTCCTACTAAGGGTATTGTTTACTATGTAGAAAAGGACAAAGTCTACATGGACGTACATGATGAAACTTCAATGATGGCATTCCAGCCCTTCATGCAGCAGGACGAGGATGAATGGTACGGCAATGCTGTCGCAAGCGAGGCTGAGTTGGAAGGCTACGGAGAACTTATAGAAGCTGCCGCTAATGCCAAGACCGTAGAGGAATTCAAGAAAGCCTACAAGACTATGAAGGAGAAGAGAGCCAACATTACAGAGAATGTTTCCGCTTATCAATCCTACATAGATTTGGCTCAGAATGCTATGACCTATCTGGAGGAGAATGAGCTGGCAGGTGAGGATGCTGACAAGCTGAAGTCTTACCTCTATGATGAGGTAGTGGCAGGCGACGAGTTCCCCAATGGTTCCTATAAGGTAATCGTTGAGGACCGACCTCTGGGTACTCAGGGCATCAAGGATGAGAAGGACTATTTGTCTGAACTCTTCCGTAAGGCCATCGGTAATGGATACCAGCCAGGCGGCGAAATCACCATTCTGGTAGCTAATGCTGACTTCAGCAACGGTACCAACGGATGGAGTGGCAGAAAGGCTACTGGTGCTGCCAACATCCAGGGTGCAATGCCCGTTCTGGAAACATGGCGCAACACTTCCGACATGAGCCAGACCTTGACAGGCCTGAAGAATGGTGTCTATGAGTTGCAGGTGAACGCTTACACGCGTACCGCTGGCAACGACGATGCACGCTTCTACACAGCTTACGCATACGCCAACGATATCAGCGTTCCCATCATGAACCTGCAGGAGGATCTCGTATCGTTCAATGACGCACAGGACAACGTGAACTGCTACATTGCCAATGCAGGAACGTATCCTTACGATGTTGTATTCAACGACTCTTACTTCTATCCCAACAGCTACACGGGTGCCGCCTTCGCCTTCAAGGGCCAGCGCTTCACCAACAACGTGACTGTTAAGGTAACCAACGGTACCTTGAAACTCGGTATCCGTCAGGAAGGCTCAGGCTACGACAATGACTGGCTCGTATGGGGTAACGTCAGACTCTTCTATCTTGGAGAACTGGAAGCTGCCAACGATGCATTGGATAGAACTCTGGAGGACGACATTGCACGTGCCACCACGATTCTCGAAGCTGAGACAAGCGGTTCGATGAGCACCAGTGTTACGCCTAACTTCTACGCTGGCTACCGCACAGCTCTCGAAGAGGCTATCGGTGCTGCCGAGGCTGCATCAAGCGAGGCTGAGAAGTACACTGCCATCCAGAACTTCAGTTCACTCTTCGCTCAGGTGAAAGCCTGTCAGTTGGCATACATCGGTGTGCTCAAGAAGATTGATGCACATAATGATGAGATGACCAAGAAGCATGACAGTGGCGATCTCACCGATCAGGATTATGAGGCCGCCATGGCTGAGGTAGCTGCTGCCGAGAATGCTTACTGGGACGGTACCTACACGACGTTGGAGGCTCAGAACCTGAAGTGGACTGTTACAGCCATCGATGATATCGTGGCTGATACCGAGAAAGCTCCTGTCATCTACAACCTGCAGGGTCAGAAGGTACAGAACGTTACGAAGGGTCGCATCTATATCGTAAATGGTAAAAAGGTTCTGGTTAAGTGAGAGTAAAGAACCAAACTCGTTTGAGCTCTTGACCGAACGGAAAGGAGCTCGAACGAAGTTCAAGTGAGAGTAAAGGTTTTTAGAACCTGAACATAATGTCAGCCGCCATCCAATGAGTTTTGGGTGGCGGCTTTTTGTTATGGCTTTTACGACATAACAAGTAGTCAATTGATTACCTTCATGCAAAAGGCTATCGTAAAAATGAAAAACGAACTTCGCAACACATAAGCCTATAATGTTAAAGAGAAAAAAATAATACGGAAAAATTTGGAAAAATTGGTAATCGTTTTTACTTTTGCATCACGTTTATAAAAATCAGGCATAAATATGAACTCAATAAAAGTTTCAAATAAAGGCATCGAAATCAATGTGTCTGTGTTTGTCTATAAAGACTTGGATTATCCTAATGGGGACATGTATATAGCATACTGTCCAGAACTTGATTTGGTAGGATATGACACGACAAACAGAAAAGCAAGAAAATCCTTTGAGTTTGTATTAAAGGACTATCTTGATGACACTATTGAGAATGGCACTTTGGAAGAAGATTTACTTGAGCATGGATGGAAAAAGTTCAAGAACGGAAAAATTGTAGAGCCTACTTATAGCGAGATGCTCAAAAAAACACAATTAAAATCCATTCTCCGACAAGACAAGGTAACCAAATATTCTGTTCCGGTATCAGTATGAGTATAGTGAGAATGTCTAACATTCCCTTAGCAGATTTTAGGCAGTTCCTATTTGACATGGGCTGTTCAAGAGTCCATACGGGAACAAAAGGAAGAGGAGGCCATGAAAAATGGACAAAGCCAGGACTAAAACGCCCAATTACGATTCAAGCACATATTGATCCCATTCCAGAAAGAGTAATCAGAAGTAATCTCAACACATTAGGGGTTTCGAGAAAAGAATTTGAACAGTGGTTTTTGAGTAAACATTAACCAACGATTTGGTAATTTGGAAGAAAAAAGAAAGTTTTCGCGCAAAAAATATCGTTGCTGAAACAAATTTCTATCTTTATTCAGAATTTACTTGATACCCATGGCGATGAAGGTATATACAATGGAAGAAATGCTTGAAAGGCACATTGGCAAGGTTGGCACTCCTGAGCGTGACGAGTTCGACCGTCAAATAAAAGAAGACATAGAGGCTTACCATTTGGGCGAGGCCATCAAAAAAATGCGGTTGGAACAGAACCTTACACAACAGCAACTGGGTGAGCGTATAGGCGTTAAAAGGGCGCAAATCTCAAAGATAGAAACTGGCGGCAACATTACTCTCAGAACCTATAGCCGTGTGTTCAAAGCACTGGGTATTACTACAGCTTCTATAGATCTGGGAGCCTCAGTTGGCAAGGTTGCTCTTTGGTAACATCTTCCTCATTTTTGAAATAACAAAAACAGAGAGAGGAGACTCCTCGCAATGGGGAATCTCCACTCTCTTATCCTTAATTCATGGTAGCCGTCAGACTGCCATAAACCTTATTACCATTCGTCGCGGAATTCGAACCAGTTCTCTTCCTTTGTGAGGACCTCTTTATCGGACTCTGCCAAATCGTCTACAATGGAGAGGGCTACCAGGTCTTCCAACTCCACCTCCATAATCTCTGCAGATGGAGCTACATATCTATTCTTAATTTCTTTATGCATAATCATTCGTTCGTTTATTAATCCTCCCATTCCTCTTCGTCGTCCCATACTTGGCGTTTTGTCAGCACATTTTTAGTGCTATCTGCTGACTTGCTTGACATCGTCAACATCTTCATCACGCCTTGAGCTGTTTCCAGCTCTGCAACCAATGATGTCTTAGGTGAAATATATCTTTTCATAATATTTCTTTTTTAGGAATGGATAGTATTCTTACTTAATCACCTTCTTACCATTGATGATATAGATGCCCTTCGTTGCCTTGCTTACGCGGCGGCCAGAAAGGTCATAGATAACAGCCTTCTCGTCAGCAGCCTGTATCTCAGAGATGCTGGTCAATGTTCCGTCGGGGAATGCCAAAGCCTTAACGTTAGCAGTAGTCGTCAAATAGCAACGGTTGGCAGGAACGGTAATAGGATCAGTTGAGCTCACCTGATAGAATGCCACATTATTGTCAAGGTTCTGCAGAACATAGCTATCTGTAGGAGCAGAAGTTGCAGTAAGCACACCATTGAGACAACCTGTAGTGTAAATCTCATTGCTTGTCTTTTCTGTAGAGAGGATTGTATAAGAAGCCTCCGCACCAGTCTTCTCCAGAATATAAGGAGTATTTGCAGCAAGAGAAGAAACTCCCTCCAAATCAAGAACATTATTGGTAACGCTGGCACAAGAATATGCCTTCACACCATCAGGCAGGGCTGCAGCTGTAGGAATACAAATGGTACCATATTCAGAACTGAGAGTGTAAGGCTTAAGGTCGTAGCCAAATTGCACTCCAACAATTTGACCAAGAGTCGACATCAAATTGATATTAATGGTTACATACAGAGCATTGTCGGATAACTTGCCACTTAAGTCCAATGTTATAGTACCAAGCATAATGGGACCTGACCAATCATATTCTCCTAATTCAATAGTTTCTCCGTAATGATCCAATTGATAACCATCATCACCTGCTGCCATTACTACATTACCATTAAAAGAAAATGTAGCATATTCATCAGCATCAATTAATGAAAGATTTGATATGTTGATATTACCTATTGGCAGAGGCTCTAATCGCTGAGTTTCTTCATCAAACATCCACATGACAAAATTACGTAGAGAGAAATTAATATTCCCATTATCAAGATACTCTACGGTTACTGTCGCCTGTAAAGGATCATTTGTGTTACCATTAATTGTTACCAACAAATCATCGGTATATTCCTTCGTGTCAACAACTGAGGGAACATAAAATGCTATCGTATAAAGATGAGAAGCAGAATTATCATTTGCTGTAACAGTAATTGTCAGGATTCCCGTTGTAGCATTATAGTCTTTCTCTATCTTTGCGCCATGGCCATTACTCTTCAAAACAAGTTTGCTTTCATCATAAAGAGTTTTTGAATTAGTCAAATCGGCAGCACCATTGGTAAATGTTATGGTTCTTCCATCATATACAGCACTTTCCAACTCCGAATTATACACCATTTCCACATCGTCTATCCACATTACATCGGAAGCAGCTCCACCTCCAGGCGTTGAACACGTTGCAAAACTAACCAAAGCATAAGCCGGATCGCCTGCATCTTCATAACCACTCTCATAATTGAAATTTAATGTGTATTGCGTCCAAACACCTTTATTGGATTCAGGAGTCGCTGTTGCGGAAGCTACAAGAGCTGCTTTCTCCACACTTGCATTACCTTCTGTTGGATCTTGAAAATATCCTTTCACGTGAAGATATGCAGCAATCTTTATTGTTTTGCTTGTTTTACTCTTAATCCAAACTTTCATTTGGTCCGGACGACCAGTAAACTTCATGCATTGTCCAGCATCAGATTCATTTGTGAAGTTATAATTCCCATTTGCATCGTCAGCCGACATTGAACCCATATTAATACATCCTGTTGTTAAATTCCCTTGAGCAATAGCTATACCTCCAGCCACACTCTTACTAATCAAATAGGCTGAACTTCCTGTGACGCCATCACGAACATCTGAAGATTGAGAAACCTGGTCATTACATGCATAATTTAAAAGTAACCCCGAGGCGCCCCTGCCCGAAATAAAAGAATTCCAACTTACAGGTTCGTTTCCTGAACGCGTTTTTGTCCCTAAATATGAAAACTTTTGAGAAACAGCCTCCCAATTCTCGAAGCTATTGTTCTGCAACTGATACTGTGCCTGTGCGCCCAAAGCAAAAGCGACAAGGCTTAATAAAAGTAATCTTTTTACCATTTTTGATTGAATTTTAAATATTTGTACTTGATTAATTTTTCTTAATATATTTCTTCCCATTCAGAATATACAGTTGACCATAAGTTGGATGATTCAATCTTCGTCCCTGCATGTCGTACATTACATTCGTTTGGGGTAGAGCGGAAACCACATTAATACCTGTTTCAAAATCATCCGTTCCAAACTGCACATAGATAACCTGACCCAACAGATCCACCAAGTTAAGACCTATTGCCACAAACAATTTATCTTCCGACAACTTACCAGATAGTTCTAAGGGAAGTTCTCCCAGCATTGGCCCCAGCCATTCGTCTACTCCTTCCAAATCACCTTCTGCAATTGTCAAAGGTCCATTATAAGTAAATGCCTTTAAACCATCTTCGGTATCCCGCAATTGCAAATTTTCAATGGCAATGTTGCCCACAGGAACACTTTCTTCCCCTAAAACCAAACAGAAGTTCTTCAATGCGAAGTTAATGGTGCCATCCCCATTGTCTGTCACCAACACATCGGCAGGGATAGGTGGTGTACTTGTCTCGTTGATGGTCACTATCAGATTGTCTGAATACGTCTTGACACTCTGTGCGCTAAGCATCAGTGTGGTGAATGCACAAAATAAAGTAAGTAAAGTTTTTCTCATATTATCCTGTTTTTCTTTATTTAACATCTTAATAGCGGTAGGCCACGCCAAAGGTGGCATAGATAGGATACATCTTGAAGGCAACGGCATCGAAGTCGGGATCCATGATGTTGCTCAGACCCCAATCGAGACTGCCAAATGCATTCAGATGCTTCATCACCTTCAAATCGAAACAGACCTCGAGTCCTGCGTTCCAGGGACGCATGTTCTCAGAGAAATCATAGGTGGCAGGATTGTTGCGCGACATGTTCACCTTCTCACCCGTAGGGGTGTCGACACGAAGATACCCGATTCCATCGGTATTGTCGTAAACCTCTCCACTGAAATTCTGCCAGAAATAAAAGGAGACGTACGGACCGAAGCTCAGGTTCCAGCGAGGACTGAGACGCAGGGTAGCCAAGATGGGAATCGTGACACCCCACATGTCGGTATTGGTCACGTCGCATCCCGTGAAATATCCACCCATCGTGTTGCCCTCCATCGTCAGGCTCATGCGATAGTTCTTCACGTTGGCACTGGTGTGGAACCCTTCGTAGAAGAAATGCCATCCTGCAGAAAATCCCCAGCGACGGCTCAGCATCTTGTATGCATCAGCACCAAAGGTGACTCCACCCTTAGGTTTGAAACCATTCATGCGGCGAATCTCTGCGGGCAGAGGGATGGGAGTAGTTCCGCCAATGGTATAGCCCACACGGGCAATAACTCCTGCATTGGACTCGCGACTGGTGGGTCCCCACTCCGTCCAGCGGTCCTCAGCATGTACTGAGAAAGTAAGCAGGAGAAACAGCAAAGCAAATATAGGGCGAAGATTATTCATTTCTGTCACAGATTACATGTACGTTGTCGATATAGAACTTGTTGCCCACAGCTCCCTGGAAATAGGCACCTTGCCAACTGCTGGCGAAACCGATGACCAGACTATAACCGTTGTTTTCCATTATCTCGCGGTCAGGCTCCTGGGTATACTTCATGTCAAGGGTAAACTCCTGCCACTCGTTGGTCACGCCATGAATGGGCGAGTTGGTAAGCTGGTCGGAACCATCGGCATTGTAGTGGTGCGGCAAACGAGCCAACCCAATGATATAGGGACTGGAGAGAATATCGTTGCCATCAAGCTGCACACGGTTGCCCTGCTCGTCCTGATTGCGGTAATAAACCATATACATATCTGGTTCATCAACCACTCCAGGCACGGGATTGGCTTCCTTATCCTGGAAGGTCTCGCCCCGTTCGAAACGAAGCCATGCACTGATACGCACCGGCTTGTGCTTGAAAGGTGATCCGAATTGGGTAGCCTTGAGTGCATCCTTCAGGGCATTCGCCACATCAAAGATGCCATTGAACATGCTTCCACTCGCCAAGCGCATGTTGACCATCCGACCGAAAGGACCTGTGTCGCAAGTCTCCAACTTGAGACATGCACTGCCATCAGGACCCTGACCAGGAAGCGGAACAGAAGGATACTCGTCAGGCTTGGCAGAAGATTTGCTCAACTTATAACCTGGGTTGCCATTCTTCCACATACCATCAGTAAAGACATTCACAGCGTTTCCCTTGACGGACCAAACGTAGAACTTCTCAGAATTAGTGGGATCCAACTGATAATCCTCAAAGTCGAAACTCATGTCGCCTTCCGACGGAACATCGTGAAGCACAACTATCTTGTAGAAACGCTCCCAAGCCTTATCCTGAGAAACAATGCGGAAACGGCGGACCTGCTCATTAGAGAAATCCACGGAACTGCCATTGCGGAACACTTCCCACTGCCCATCAGCAGACATCAGATAGGGGGTGGCCCCTTCCGTAACGCGAAGAGTCAAAGGTACGGAACCAATACGGGCGTAATTGCGGACAAGGAAGCTGACACTATCGACCACGGAAGGAACCGTCTGGAGTGTATCATAGTCGTGATACATCAGACGCTCAGGCTCCTCGAAGTGCAGGCTTACAGCTTCTATGTCACATTCTGCATTCAGCGGCTCATCGGTACAGGAAGTCATCATCCCTGCCAGGCCACCAAGCAAAATCAATGCAGAAATCTTTTTACTCATTATCAACAATCAAATTTACAAAAAAAGAAACAATTGTATCTAAACGGCTGCAAAGATACAAATTCATGTGCTTACCATGAAGAAATATCGGTAAAAAGATGGATTTTTACCATTTTTTCAAGAAAAGGGATATCCGAGGGGGTCAAAAAAGACATTTTCCTCGAAGCAACATATTCTTCGATGAAATGGGCACTTTTCAGTAGAAAATCCCGATGAAATGGGCACTTTTTGCTCCCGCCCTTGTTATTTTTCTACAAAACAACATCATAGACTCCACTTCCGACACTTTTTCCTTGAAGGATGGCAGTGGTTCCATTGGGTATCTCCACATGAGCCTTCACTCCTTCGTCGGTACGCTTCCAATAGACAAGAACGGTGCCGTAAGGTGTCTCACGAGTCACACGCACCCAATTGAGCCCCTCAGGAACCTGGGGGTCAATCAATATGGTCCGGTAACCTGGCTCAACAGGAAGGATGCCACCCAAAGCCTGGACGAACCAACTGTCGATACCATTGAAACAATTGTGGAGAGAACTGCGGGGAGTCTGCCAGTCCTCCCACGTTGCGGTAGCTCCATTGCGAAGCATATACAAGTAACCAGGATAATCCTCCTTCTTGAGCATCCCATACATATAATCCACCGCATGAGAACGGGTAAGCCATTCGGTCAGAACTGGAACGCCTACGAGTCCCACTCCCAGATGGTCTCTACCATGCAAGAGAACGTCCTGAACCTTTTCTTGCCTCTCTGCAGGTACCACACCTGCCAATAGAGGATAGGACATATCCAATTGGGTGCCTGTCCCGTATGTATTTGTCTCCGCATGGAAGAACACTTCATGAATCCGTTTGTTCAAGGCATCGCGACGACGCTCAAACTCCTGCCTGTCCGAAGTTTTTCCCAGATGTTGGGCAATCTGGATCAATTCGTTGTAACTCTGGCTCAAAGCACAATTATTTACCAGATCTACACTTTCCTGATTTGTCACGTCCACTCCCTTGGGTGCAAGCCAATCTCCCAGATACCAATGGCGGTATTTCAAGTCGGGCCACTTGTGGAGCAATCCATCCTGAGAATTGGCATCCACATACGTGAGCCAGAGCTTCATATTCTCGTAACAACGGACAAGCAATCGGTCATCGCCAAAGTTCATCCAAGTACGCCAAGGAGCCTGGACAATGAACGAACACCAATAAGGTCCTCCACCTGCCTTATAAGGACATGGAGCCGTATGAGGCAATCCTCCATCAGGCTGAATGGCATCGTTCCATGCCTGCAACCAATTCATATAGAGGGGTGCAACATCAAACATGTTCTGAAGCGAGAGGGTGGAAGCATTACCATCACCTCCATAACCCAAACGCTCGATGTGGGCACAATCCACCATATAGCCACTGAAGGCCAGACAATCCATGGTATAGCGAACCATTTGATGGATGGCGTTGAGATCGGCATCGGAACTCTCAAACGTACCGATGGCATCAGCATTCATTCCTATCCGATATGCACACGCACCAAGAGGCCGCTGAGGAAGATTGCTCAAGAGGACATAACGGAAACAATGATGGTTGAAACGATTGCGGAAGACATCGCCACCCTCACGCCCTGATGCGATGAAGATGTCCGTGGATTTCATGTTTGCCATTTCCCCATTGCTCTGCAAGTGGTCACTGTAATCAGCCGTTATCTCCTGACCAGCCGACAAAGCAGGCAGATGAATCTCAAACTGACCATTCAACACTTTGCCCATATCCACAAGCCATTGGCCCTTCCCCAAAGACGTAACAGAAACAGGATGGATGATTTCCTTCACCGTATTTAACTGGCACATCTGGGGCGTAGCCTCGATACCCTGTATTTGGGCAATCTCGACAGGTTTCCAGTCAAGTTCCTTGAGACTATTCTCCGTAATATCAACAGGAACTAGACGGGCATCTATCTTCTCGCCTCCAAAACCCCATGGTTTCCAGCTGCCCAAGTCAACATATCCGCTTTCCGCACCTTGCCACTTCTCATCGGTCTCGAGAAGCGGATTCCAAGCACCATCTTCCCATACATCCAAATCAGCCCTTACGGCAGGACCCTCGTAGGTAGCTTGGAAGGTATCCTTCTTGTACCAACCAGATCCGAGCCAAAAGACTAAACGGTTCTCACCCTTTCGCAACAAATCAGTTACATCATACGTCACGATGAGCGAACGCTTGTCCATCTGGGAAACAGCAGGAGCCAAGACAGCACACGACACTTTCTCTCCATTCAGGTAAACTTCGTGATATCCCAATGAATTGACATGCAGAAAAGCGGTTTTCCCTACCTTTTTAATTTTAAATGCGCGCGTAAGGAGAATCGCCTTCTCTTGACCAAGCCCCAAACCGACATACTGCCCTCGCATCTGATCCTCGCCCTGGATGCCCAGACAGAATCGCTGAACCTTACTCCATTCAGAGTTTCCGGCATCGGTATAGGTCTTCACTTTCCAATAGCACAATTGCCTGGATTTCAAAGGCTTGCCAGCATAAGGAATCATCACCGACTCGGAAGAGCTTACCTTACCAGATTCCCACAAGTCCGCCTTCCCCGTCTCAAGCAGAGACTCGCTGCTGGCCACCAATATCTCATAAGCTTCTTGTCTGACAGGTTTATCCGACAAAATCTTCCAGCTGAAATGCGGTTCACTATTGTCGATTCCAAGGGGATTTTCCAATCCCTCGCATTTCAAAGCGTCTACATTTACTCTTGCCGCTGCATGAAGAGTTGCAAAGGCAAACAACATGACCAATAACTTGATACATCCACGCATCTTCATCGTATTTTTTGCAATAGAATTTTTCATCAACTTAAAACAATAAAGCTTGTCACTTAACGAGTATGTAATCGAATCACAACTTCACGGAAATCTTCTTGCCAGATTGAGTGGAAAGCTTTTTCAAAATCTTCCCATCCCTACATATAGTCACCTGTAGACTATTCCCCTTGCGAGCCACGATGATGTCGAAAGGATTGGGCGAGCAAGCATAAATATTCTTCAGGGTGTATGTATCCCAACCCGTCGGCATCTGAGGAGTCAGATCGAAAGTGGTGTAACCTGTAGGGCGGAATCCAAGCAGGCCTTCCGTAATGATGCGACAATAAAGGCCATTCTCGGCAGAAAGATGACGCTGACCGCCCTCTGGCCATGCCTCAATCACATATGGCACGTGTTCACCAAGCAGGCGGAAAGCACTGAAGTTATGCAAGAACTCGAGGGCTTTGTCTGGATAGCCTGCCGCAAACGTTCCACGCAGTCCATACAAGGTACTACGATCCCAATAAATCTTGTCCGTACTGACACTAAGCATTCCGTTCTCAGTCCACAACTGAGGAGAGAACATGGCTTGAATGGTTCCTGCTGCCCTGTCATAAATTCCCATTGTCAACGGAATACATATCCACGAGCGAAGCTGATCGTTGCCATCATAGTAGCGATAGGTATCATAACCCTCCACGGTAGCATGGAAGAAGCTGTCGAGATTCCTTCGCAATTCAGAGGCCTGCTTCTGATAAATCTTTGCTTCAGCATTCTTTCCCATCATCCTGCAAAGATAAGTGGCACTATTGAGAGCATCATAATAAAGACTGCTGGTACAGAGGTTGGCATCGCCACTGGGGAGACGATGCTCCAACTCATCGCCATCACTGGCAACCACACCATGCTCGTTGATTTTACGGTGACAATACTCCAGGCACCATTCAATCAAAGGCCAAATCTCCTCAGTGATAGCCTTGTCACCCATCTCCAGACAATAACGACTGGCTCCATAAGAAATCATGGCAGCATCGCCACGATCGAAGGGGCCATAAACATCATCACCCTCGGCAATGATGCTCCAAGGAATGAACTTGTACTCTGGATTAATGTGTTTCTTGAAAAGACGCCAGCAGTTCAGTCCGCTCTCGTTTCCTGTCTTATAACCAAGAAAAGGGAAGAAGGGAGAGATGTACTCTGCCTGGTCGTTCGCCCAAATGGCAGCATAGTAACTCTCGCCACCGGGCCCATGCATCAATCCGCCACGAGTGCGGTAAATACTCTCTGAACCACGGATCTTCGACATAGCGAAGAGAGTGTTGAGGGTATCATCCGGACATTGGAAATCCAACTTACCAGTAACCTCGTCTACAAAAGCCTGACGTGCAGCAAGCTCTTCAGGCACATTGAGGAGCAACTCTTTCTCCTCCTTCGCACAATAAGCCTGAATCGTACAATAGAAAGTAGTACTCTCACCTGGTTTCAAGGCAACAACCTTGTCTTCTGAGAATTCTGAGCGAGCCACCAAACGATAGCTCCCTCGTGTCCCTTCCGATGAATTGGTTGTGCGGACAGTATAAATAGAAGGAATAAGAAGTTTTTCCGTCTTTTCCCCAACATTCTTGAACGTATAGGACTCACAAACGGCAGCCTTTTTGGTGCTGGGGAAGAACACGCGAGTCAATTCGAAGTTATTGTTGTCGCCATTGGCCACACTAAAAACAGTCATCTTGCCATCCAATGAGACTTTCTTGACATGTTCTTTCCCGAAAGAACGATTATTAGTCTTCATCCCTTCCAAAAAGTTTATATCTGAATGAGGCATCCAGCTGGCATGAGTATTGTTTGGAATGGTACGAAGCATGGGGAACACTAAATGGCGGCTGACATAGAATTGCTCATCGGCATCCACACCCCAGTAATAAACCACAGCCACCTTCTCGCCCGCCATCTCGATGTGGTCGTCATGAGGAACGCCACCCCGCAGATTGTTCCATTCTACGGCATGATGCCCAGCGATGTCCCAACGATAATCCTTTGCATTGCAGAAGGTAGAGAGGCATAATAACACGAAAGAGGAAATGTAAAGTCTGGCTTTCATATCTGATTTCACTTCAATTTCATTGATTTGATATAATCCTCCTGTATCTCACAATTTGTAAAAAGCACATTCTGAAGCAACTCCCGCAGCATACGGCGAGCTTCTTGCTGCCCCACCTTAGCACGAGCCTCTCGAATCTTTTTGTAGTCGCTGCGGTCTCCATCAACAAAGTCCTTCAAATGCTGCCAACCATCAGGACGACGGAAACCAACCATACAGCTGCCATCCATCTTCTTATAAGGCCAAAATGTGTAACCGATGTTGTTGCTTTCCATCGTCTCACAAAACTGGGCTTGCCACTCATTGGTGTTATGCCCGATCTCACCCATATACATAGGACGATTCGTCTTGTTCTTGGTATCTATATAGTGCTGGATTGCTTTGGGAGTCGCCTCACCTCCGTACCGATGACATGTAAACATCAAGTTGTCATCGTATTCCCATTCTGTTATCTCTCCAAAGCGGGAATTCCATGCAGCTCCCCCAATCAGAACGATGTGGTTTTTATCCACCTCACGAATCGCAAGCACGCCACGCTTGTAAAGCTTATCCAACAAGGGTGCCAAGTATTTGTATTCATTATCGAAATGGGTAGCTAAAGCCTCATTCATCAACTCGTATCCAAGGATGACTGGTTCGTTCTTGTAATACTTAGCAATTCGTTTCCACACCTTCAAGAACTGCTCCTGGCAACTCTCTTCAGTCAGAAGCCAAGGATAGCCGTAGCTGTCATCTATGTTGTCTCCCGTTTGGCCACCAGGACAATCATGCATATCCAAGATAAGATACAAGCCCTCGGCCCGACACCATTCCACCAATTTGTCTACACGTGAGAATCCTTCCTCCGTGTTATCTGACAGTCCCATATAATCCTCGTCAGTAAAAAGTTTATAGTGAAATGGCAGACGGATGGTATTGGCTCCCTGCTGGGCAATGAAGTGAATGTCCTCTTGCGTGATGTAATTGTCCTTGAAATCTTTCCAGAAGATTTTCATTTGAGCAGGACCAACCAATTGACAGAGAGCTTCATCTATGAAATGAGGAGAACTTGTTCTGCCGAATCCGAACATATACCCTTCGGGATTCATCCAGTTACCTAAATTGGTCCCTTTTATCAGGAGTCTTGTCCCATCAGGACGAACGATGTTCTGACCATCAACATGCAAAAACCTCGATTTTGCTTGGACAGGAGACCATACCCAACACAGCAGTATACTCAGCGCCAAGACTGGCAACAAACAAAAGGTACGTTTCATGACATTGTTCTCACATTATTATTTTAAAGAGCACTTCAGAGGGGTAATATCAAAGACTCGCGAGGCGAGAGCTTCAGGTCGCTTTGTAAATCATAATTCTTTTCGCTGGTCAAATCCATTGCATTGCTTTTGCTACCGATTATTTCAGCATAATGCTTCAAAGGTAAAGTCTGCTCTTTGTCGGTCCCATTCAAGATGACCAACACCACCTTGCCTTCATACTGACGGGCATAAACATAGCAACCATTCACGGGACAGAAGTGGATCATCGTACCCTTCGTGACAGCATCACACTGCTGACGCCAATGCAGAATTTTGCTGAGCCAAGAAAACATGTCCTGCTCCACAGCAGTTCTTCCTTCCTTCGTGAAAGCATTGTGGGTGTCTTCTGCCCATCCCCCAGGGAAGTCTTTGCGAACATTTCCATCAGTCTTTTCCTTAGTTCCGTTCAACAACACTTCGGTTCCGTAGTATAGTTGGGGAATGCGACGAGTCGTCAGCAGAACGGTCAACGCTTGTTTCAGCATAGGTACATTCTGTTCATTCTTCAGGAAACGGTCTGTATCATGATTCTCGATAAAAGCCATCACATGAAGAGGATCCGCATACAGAAAATCATAGGCGAAATTGTTGTAAATACGGCTCAGACCTTTTCCCCACCCATCGGTTTGCTCACTGGCAGCAGAGGTAATGCAATCGTGAAAACTGAAGTCCATCACAGTAGGAAGATAGCTGTTGACCTGGGCATTAGGACTATCCTTTTGCCATGAAGCTGTATAAGCAGGTTCGTTTACCCATGCTTCGCCCACCACATTGAAGTTGGGATATTCATCAAGCAATTCTTTCATCCAATCCGACATGGCTTGACGGTCAGCATATGGATAGGTATCCATACGAATTCCATCTATTCCGACTGTTTCAATCCACCACTTGCTATTCTGAATCAAATAGCGCAAAACATGAGGATTCTTTTGGTTCAAATCGGGCATGGAACGCACAAACCATCCAAGAGTAGTTTGATTGTAGTCTACCTTACTAGCGTAAGGATCCAAAACGGGAGTGAGCTTGTAGCTGGTCTGCATGTAAGAACCATCTTCGGGTACATTAAACCAGTCCTTACTGGGGCGGTCCAGATTCCAGGGATGCTCGCTACCGCAATGGTTGAATATCATGTCCATCACCAGTTTCAGACCTTTTTCGTGACATTCATCCACAAGTTGCCTATATTCTTCATTAGAGCCGAAACGAGGATCTACACGATAGTAATTCGTAGTAGCATAACCATGATATGTGCTCTGTCTGTTATTGTGGTCAGGAGAATTGTTCTCCAAAACAGGAGTCAGCCAAAGTGTAGTCACACCTAAATCAGTGAAGTAATCCAAATGCTGACGTATGCCTTCCAGATCGCCTCCATGACGCAAGCTTGGCTTACTGCGATCCACCACATAAGGCAACATATCAGGTAAAGGTTCCGTGAGATTCTTTCCACTGGCAAAACGATCAGGCATCAGCATGTACAACACATCTTTGGAATCGAATCCATAGCGATCAGAGCCAACTTTCTCGCGCCTCTTCAATTCATAGTTGACTGCCGTTTTCTTGCCTTTCTTGTTGCTAAAGACAAACTGGAGTGTACCAGGCTGGGCATTGTGATCTACATCAAGATAGACCAACAGATAGTTGGGGCTGTCCAATTTGACCACTTTCTGGAGGGTAACCCCTTCATAAGAACCCAATATGAATCCTGCCTCAGCTATCTGAGGGCCATAGACCATCAGTTGCAACTGGGTCTCCTTCATCCCAGCATACCAGAATTCAGGTTCTATCCTGTCTATCTTGAAAGCAGGTTTATTAGCTCCATACGACATCATAACAGCGGTCGACATCAGCATAATCGCAACTATCTTATTCAAATTCATTGACATAATCATTTTTCATTCGTTTTTCTTAATCGCGGACTACTTCGTCTCGGCAAGGAAGAAATAAGTTTCTTTCTTTTTCACTCGACTTTTCGCAAGTTTGTCACAAATATACAAAAAAATCTTTTGTGAACGAAGTCAACATGACAATTTGTGGAAACTTACTTCATGTAATCATCTGCAGATTGCTTTTTAATTTGTTTTTTGATACTCTTCCCTTTCGCATCTCGGAATATTTCTCTATCTTTGTCCATACAAAAAAAGACAAACGATGAAACTGAAATTTATGCTTTTAGCAGGAACTCTATGTATAGGTCTTGCTGCTTGTGGAGGTGATGACCCCATCGAACCTACACCTGAAAAAGAAGAACCGAACGACACTCTGCCAACTCCCAAACCCGGGGAAGATCCTGTCGAAGTCAAAGAACTGGCTAAAGGAGCCGATATCAGTTGGTGCACTCAAATGGAGGATAAAGGGCAGAAATTCTATGGCTTTGCCAGCCGTGAGCCTAAAGAGTGTACGGCTGTAATGCAAGAACTGGGATGCAATGCCATCCGCCTGCGTGTTCTGGTGAACCCCGCTGACGGTTACTGTGGCAAAGAGGATGTGCTGAAGAAGGCTATCCGTGTCCGCGACTTAGGAATGGACTTGATGATCGATTTCTATTACAGCGACACATTCGACCTACCCTATAGTGCTACATTGTCTAACCCATCCAGCCAGACCATTCCAGCAGAATGGGCAGAACACGACTATAACCAACTTCGCGCGGATGTCTATAACCATACAATGGAAGTCCTGAAATTACTGAAAGAAAACGACATCAATGTGAAATGGGTCCAAATAGGCAACGAGACAAGCAACGGTCTGCTCTACCCCATCGGTCAAGCTGACGACAATCATTACCCTACCCATTACCGTGGTTTCATCGAAATGGGTGCAAGTGCAGCGCGTGCCGTATATCCTGATGTGTTGATCGTGGTTCATCTGCCTAACGCTTACGACCAAAGCCTGTACAAATGGAACCTGCGACTACTCAACTCGCATAGCTACGACATCGTGGGCATGTCACTGTATCCAAATGCGGCAAAGGGACAAACTTACTTCACTGGAGACACCAACACAAGTATAACCATTCAATCTGAGACCCAAGCTATCCAAGACGCGTTCTCCAACATGGACTACGTCTACAAAGTCTTCGAAAAACCCTGCATGATTGTAGAATGCGGCCTGCAGGTCCACTATGAGATAGCCAGCACTAACTACATGAATGACATCATGGCCCGTGCAAAAGAGAATGTCAACTGCCTAGGCGTTTTCTATTGGGAACCGGAAAGTTATGAAGGTTGGCAGGGCTACGACAAGGGAGCTTTCCTCGAGAATGGTCGTCCCACCCAAATTCTCAATTCGTTTGAATAGCAACCAATCGTTAGCAGCTCTTCAATAGAAAGAAACCACAAATGATGAAAAGACTTTGGCTTCTAATATTTGCAGCATGGGCACTCGCTGCAACGGCTCAGCGCACGGAAACCTTGCTCCAAGAAGGGTGGCGGTTCCATTTAGGTGATGCAGAAAATGCTCAATCCATCGAATTCAATGATAAAGATTGGGAAATCGTCACGATACCACACGATTGGGCCATAAAAGGACCATTTGACAGAAAGCATGACCTACAGAAGGTTGCTGTCAGACAGAACGGAGAGACCCTTGCAACATGGAAAACAGGACGAACAGGTGGACTTCCGTGGGCAGGCATCGGTTGGTATCGAACCGCTTTCGATGTTTCCAAGACAGAACGTACCACTCTTCTTTTCGACGGTGCCATGAGTGAAGCACACGTCTATGTGAATGGACATGAGGCTATATTTTGGCCGTATGGTTACAATTCTTTTTATGTTGACGTGACTGACATGATCTCCCCAGATGGAAAGAACAACACGCTGGCCGTCCGTTTACAGAATCGTGAACAAAGTAGCCGATGGTATCCTGGTGCTGGACTGTATCGCAACGTTCACGTAATCCAAACCAAAGAAATGCATATTCCCGTATGGGGCACCTACATCACTACTCCTCATGTGGAAAAGGATTATGCCTCATTCCGTAATGCCATCACGGTAGAGAATCCAGGGGATGAACCCATCCGCATCGTCAACATCGTGAAGTACAAAGGAAATGAAGTGACTCGCATTGAGAAGTCTATCCGTGTAAAGGAAAACCTTCCTGTTGTTCTCAATCTTACCATTCCCTCTCCCCAATTGTGGTCACCCGAAACGCCCAACCTCTACGAGTCAGAAACTCGCATATATAATAAGGAGGGACAACTGCAAGACACCTACGTTACCTCCTTTGGTATACGGACCATCGAATATATCGCACATAAGGGATTCTTCATCAATGGAATGAACACAAAGTTTCATGGTGTCTGCCTTCATCATGATTTGGGACCGTTAGGTTCTGCTGTCAATGAAAGTGCCATCCGTCATCAACTCTCCATCCTCAAGGATATGGGATGTAATGCTATCCGGACCAGCCACAACATGCCTACACCTGAGTTGGTTCGTCTCTGCGATGAAATGGGATTCATGATGATGGTTGAACCTTTCGATGAATGGGACGAGGCAAAATGCGAGAATGGTTACCACCGTTTCTTCAAGGAATGGGCTGAGCGTGATATGATCAACATGCTCCATAATTACCGAAACCATCCCTCTGTCGTAATGTGGAGCATTGGTAATGAAATTCCCAACCAATGGAAACCATCAGGACTAACAGTTGCCAGATTTCTCCAAGACATCTGTCACCGCGAGGATCCCACACGTCCTGTAACCTGTGGCCAAGACCAAGTGGCTGCCGTACTTGAGAATGGATTTGCCGCCAATCTTGACATTCCGGGGTTTAACTACCGCACAAAATTCTATGTTCCAGGATATGACAAACTACCTCAAGGCCTCATCTTGGGCAGCGAGACGGCAAGTACGATCAGCTCGCGAGGCACCTATATGTTCCCTGCCGAGCTGAAGAATGATGCGATGTACGACAATCATCAATCAACAGGTTATGATCTGGAAGCTTGCTGGTGGAGCAATGTGCCCGACATTGATTTTGCCCTTGAAGACGATTATGAATGGGAAATAGGCCAATTTGTCTGGACGGGTTTTGACTATCTTGGCGAACCATCTCCTTATGATACTGATGCATGGCCAAGCCATAGTTCCGTGTTTGGTATTGTGGATCTGGCCTCTTTACCCAAGGATCGTTTCTATCTGTATCAAAGCAAATGGAGTAGTAAACCTATGCTGCACGTCCTGCCTCATTGGACTTGGCCTGACCGTAAGGGTGAGGTAACACCCATAATGGCTTATAGCACCTACGACGAAGCAGAACTCTTCGTAAACGGCGTAAGCCAAGGGCGTTTAAGAAAACTCTCCAAGACTGAGGCAGAGTCATTGCGAGGAAAGGATTCTCTTTGGCTTCAACGTCGCTATCGTTTCATTTGGAACCAAGTGAAATACGAACCTGGAGAAATCACAGTGAAAGCCTATGACAAGAATGGCAGTGTTGCCCTGACTAAAACGATCTCCACCGCAGGGAAGCCTCATCACTTGCAACTTACCTGCGACCGCACGTCCCTCTCTGCAAATGGTCAGGATTTGGCATACATCACCATCAGTATAGTGGACAAGAATGGCAACCTTTGTCCACACTCCACGAATTTGGTAAGGTTCTCTGTCAATGGAGAAGGTACATTTCGTGCAGCTGCCAATGGCGACCCTACCAACTTAGATCTTTTCCATCTTCCACAACATCATGCTTATGCCGGGCAGCTAACCGCCATCGTCCAGACAACCAAAAAGAGCGGATCCATTGTCTTCTCTGCAAAAGCTGGAGGATTGAAGGGAAGCATAACATTAAAAAGCGAGTAGGAAAAAATCTTTTGATTATGACGCAGATATTAAAACGAATCATGATGCTATTCATTGTATCACTCTTCCTGACTTTCCCTCTCCAGGCTGAGGACAACAATGTATATTACCAGGGAGGCATTATCCGCACTGATCCCAACCAAAAGCAAATCACTCTCGTATTTACGGCCGCTGATAAATGTGATGGCGCCGAACCCATCATGAAGACCCTGCGCAAGAATCATATTCAGGGAGCCTTTTTTCTAACAGGACATTTCTTCCATCGTTTCCCTGATGTAGTGAAAAAACTGGTTGACAAGAGACATTACGTGGGGAGCCACAGTTACGGACATTTACTCTACTTCCCTTGGGGACAACCCGACACGATGTCCGTCACTCGTGATGAATTCATTGCTGACATGGAAAAGAGCTACGAAGAACTGGGCAAGTATGGCATTACAAAGCAAAGCAACCCCTACTTCATTCCACCCTATGAGCACTACAATCAGACTGTCTCTGACTGGGCCAAGGAAATGGGATTACAAATCATCAACTACACCCCAGGCACTGCCAGTGCAGCTGACTACACCACACCCAGCATGAAGAACTACCGTTCCTCAGACTCCATCTATAACACAATCATTGATAAAGAGGAGAAGGATGGGCTTAACGGTTTCCTCCTTATCTTCCACATGGGTACCGTTCCTGAGCGAACCGACAAATTCTACGCCAAGCATCTCCCCAAACTAATCAAGGATCTTCGCAAGAGAGGTTACAAATTTACTCCTCTAAAAGAAGCTATAGAAAAATAAGATATTTCACTTACAATTTATCACTTGAGAAGTTTGATTTTTTAGAGAATTCTCGCTACCTTTGTGCCGAAATTAACAATTTCATATAACCATTACTCTAATGAAGACTCAGTTGAAGAAAGTGCTCGTCCTGGGTTCAGGCGCACTGAAGATTGGACAGGCAGGAGAATTTGACTACTCAGGCAGCCAGGCTCTGAAGGCATTACGTGAAGAAGGCATCCAGTCAGTTCTGGTAAATCCTAATGTTGCAACAATTCAAACCAGCAAAGGTATTGCGGACAAGGTATATTTCTTACCCGTCAATGTGCATTTTGTTACCGAAATCATCAAGAAAGAACGCCCCGACGGCATTCTGCTCGCTTTTGGTGGTCAAACGGCACTTAATTGCGGAACACAACTCCATCAACAAGGAATCCTCAGCCAATACGGCGTCCAGGTTCTGGGAACCAGCGTAGAAGCCATCATGAATACCGAGGACCGAGACCTTTTCGTGAAGGAGCTCAACAAGATAGACCTCAAAGTTCCCGTTTCTCAAGCATGTGAGACGATGGACGAGGCCATCCAAGCTGCCCGCAAAATCGGTTATCCCATCATGATCCGTTCCGCATACGCACTGGGAGGACTTGGATCCGGCGTTTGCCCCGATGAAGAAACATTCCGCGAAATTGCTGAGAGTGCGTTCACTTTTGCTCCTCAGGTGCTTGTGGAAGAATGTCTCAAAGGATGGAAAGAAATTGAATTCGAGTGTATCCGCGATGCTAATGACCACTGCTTTACAGTGGCTTCAATGGAGAACTTCGACCCTCTAGGCATCCACACTGGCGAGTCCATCGTAGTGGCTCCTACCTGTTCGCTCACAGAGGATCAGGTGAAGTATCTTCAGGACCTTACCATCCGATGTGTGCGTCACCTCAATATCGTAGGTGAGTGCAACATCCAGTTTGCTTTCAATGCTGAAACCAACGACTATCGCATCATAGAAATCAACGCTCGCCTGAGCCGCTCTTCTGCCTTAGCCAGCAAAGCCACCGGCTATCCTTTGGCTTTCGTGGCTGCCAAGATTGCTCTGGGTTACACGCTTGATGAGATTGGCGAGATGGGTACTACCAATTCTGCTTACGTGGCACCATCGTTGGACTACCTCATCTGCAAGATCCCCCGTTGGGACCTGACGAAGTTTACGGGAGTGAGCCGCAAGATCGGTTCCAGCATGAAATCTGTAGGCGAAATCATGTCCATTGGCCGCTCCTTCGAGGAACTCATCCAAAAGGGACTTCGCATGATAGGTCAGGGAATGCACGGATTCGTAGGCAATGACCACACTCGCTTCGACAACCTCAACGAGGAGTTGGAGAATCCTACAGACCTGCGCGTATTTGCCATCGCTCAAGCTTTAGAGGAAGGTTACACCATTGAACGTATCCACGAGTTGACGAAGATTGATCCCTGGTTCCTGTCCCGCATGAAGAACATTGTAGATTACAAGCATGTACTTGAGAGTTACAACAGCTTAGAGGAACTTCCTGCCGATGTATTGCGACAGGCCAAGATATGGGGATTCTCCGATTTCCAGATTGCTCGCTTCGTAATCAAGCCCACTCAGGGAAACATGGAACATGAGAATCTCGCTGTTCGTGCCTTGCGTAAGAAACTGGGTATCCTGCCTGCCGTAAAAAGGATTCCAACCGTTGCAAGCGAGCATCCCGATCTGACAAATTACCTCTACATGACTTATGCAGTAGAGGGCTATGACATTAATTACTACACCAATGAGAAGAGCGTCATCGTATTAGGTTCTGGAGCATACAGGATTGGCTCGTCTGTGGAATTTGACTGGTGTTCCGTGAATGCCATCAACACAGCCCGCAATCTCGGTTACAAGAGTATCATGATCAACTATAACCCAGAGACCGTATCCACCGATTATGATATGTGTGACCATCTCTATTTCGACGAACTCTCCTTCGAGCGCGTACTGGATGTTATCGATCTGGAAAACCCCAACGGTGTCATTGTAAGTGTAGGAGGTCAGATTCCCAACAACCTGGCAATGAAACTTTATCGTCAGGGAGTACCTATATTGGGTACCAGCCCTGTCTCCATCGACCGAGCCGAGAATCGTGGCAAGTTTAGCGCTATGTTGGACAAGCTGGGTATCGACCAGCCTCAATGGAGTACATTGACCAACATGGATGATGTCCGCCAGTTCGTCGAGCGCATAGACTTCCCCGTTCTGGTTCGTCCCAGTTACGTTCTCTCTGGTGCAGCAATGAACGTTTGCTATGACTACGATGAACTGGAGCGTTATCTGGCCCTGGCGAGCGAGGTTAGCAAGGAATATCCTGTCGTCATCTCCCAGTTCATGCAGGAAACCAACGAAGTGGAGTTTGATGCGGTTGCCCAAAATGGTGAAGTGGTAGAGTATGCCATCTCTGAGCATGTGGAGTATGCAGGTGTTCATTCTGGTGATGCCACGATGGTCTTCCCCGCACAGAACATTTCCTTCGCCCAGGTTCGCCAAATCAAGAAGATTTCACGAGCCATCGCTAAGGAGCTCAACATCTCAGGTCCTTTCAATATTCAATATCTGGCAAAGGGACGCGACATCAAGGTTATCGAATGCAACCTGCGTGCCAGCCGCTCCTTCCCCTTCGTCAGCAAGGTACTCAAACGCAACTTCATTGAGACTGCTACACGTATCATGCTGAATGCTCCTTACACGAAACCCGACAAGAGCGAGTTCGACATCGACCGCATCGGCGTGAAGGCTTCTCAATTCTCCTTTGCCCGTCTCCAGAACGCCGACCCCATCTTGGGTGTCGACATGAGCTCTACAGGAGAGGTTGGATGCATTGGCGACACCTTCGAGGAAGCACTCCTCGACTCCATGATTGCTACGGGTTATAAGATTCCCTCAAAAGACAAGGGAATCATGCTCTCCAGTGGTGGAGCGAAAGAGAAAGCCGCCTTGCTGGATGCTGCGCAGGCTCTTGTGAAGGCTGGTTACACCATCTATGCTTCAGAAGGTACTGCCCATTATCTCAATCAGAACGGAGCAAAGGCGATTCCCGTAGCATGGCCCGACGAGAAGGTTCCTGGTGTGCCCAATGTGATAGACATGATTCACGACCACAAGTTTGACCTAATCGTGAACATCCCCAAGAACCACTCGAAACGGGAACTCACCAATGGTTACAAGATTCGTCGTGGTGCCATCGATCACAACATCCCTTTGATTACTAATGCCCGCCTTGCAAGTGCCTTTATCGAAGCCTTCTGTCAGACAAGCCTTGATAACCTGCAGATCAAGAGCTGGCAAGAATTCGAATGAATCCTTTAGCCTTCACTGAAAGGCAAGATATACACAAAAAGCTCCTGCCTATGATTCCAACGGTTTCATAGGCAGGAGTTGGTTTTCACATTCTTTATCCCTCAAACTACAACTGCAGCATGAGGATATACTACTTACGGAATCTTCTGTTGCAGGCTTCGCAATGAAAGACTTCACTCTCTGTTGGATGGAGCCAAAGGGCAAAAAAGACAAGGGCTGCAACTATCCAAAGAAGAATAGTGAAAAAATCAGAATGAGCCTTATCTGCCAAATCTACGAGAAACAAAAGAATTCCTACCACACCACACACGATGGCAAAGAAAAGGTAGAAGGAGGAACTGTGAGGTTTGCTGACATGCTCCACGACCACGTTCTCGCTACCGCACATAGGACACCAAGGAATGGACTTGTCACGCTCTTGGAAATCAGCGGCTTGAATGGCTTTGGCACGTTCGTAATCCTCTTCTTTGACAAGCACAACGGCGCCAGGAAGATAACCACCTACAATCGCTTTGTTTGTACTCTCGTCATAACTGCTGCAAGCAATCCCCTCCTCCAGCAACTTTGCTTTGAGGGTCTCAGCTTCCACAATATTACTGCAAATCAGTTTCTTCGAAGAACTCATATCAATCAAACAGTCTATTCCAACTTGAATTTCACTTTGCAGGTAAGCTTATCGGAAGAATCACCAGCAAAGGCCAGGAACTCACCCGGCTCTGCCTTCCAGTCATCCGAAGCCTCATCCCAGAAACTGAGAGCACGGCGATCGGTAGTGAGGGTGACGGTCTTGGTCTCACCTGGCTTCAGGGAAACACGTTGAAAGGCTTTGAGTTCCTTTACAGGACGCTCCACAGATGACTTCAGATCGCTGATGTAGAGCTGAACCACGTCATCGCCCTCGCGGTCACCTGTATTGGTGACATCTACGGTAAACGTCATGCGGCCATCTCGTGTGACCTTATCCTTTGCCACAAGATTGGAAACCTTGAAGGTAGTGTAGCTGAGCCCATGCCCAAAAGCGAAAGTGGGACGGGTCTTCTTCTTGTCCGCCCAACGGTACCCGACAAAGATGCCTTCTTTGTACTCCTCGTCGATAATCTTTTTCTCTGCATCACGCCAGACTCCAGGAAAAGCATCCAGCGCATGAGCACCCACATCCTGCAAGCCGGCAGGCCAAGTAAAGGGAAGGTGACCGCTGGGATTGACATCGCCAACCAAAACACTTGCCAAAGCTGTGCCTGTCTCACTTCCGAGGAACCACCCCTGAACGACAGCAGGAACCTTCTTGAGCCAGGGCATAGTTACTGCATTGCCGGAAATGTTGACATAGATGGTCTTAGGATTTACCTCTGCCAGAGCCTCGATGAGACGATCCTGATCGTAAGGAAGGTCCATCGACTTGCGGTCGTGTCCCTCACAGTCCTGGTAATCGCTCTTGTTGAGTCCGCCAAAAATGATCACGTAGTCAGCCGTACGGGCTTTCTCCACTGCCTCAGCAAGGAGGACATCGGGCGAACGGTCATCCTTCAGGTTCTGACCTGTTGTGACGCCGTTGTAACTGCCTGTGGCATCTCCCACATATCCGCGGGCATACTCCACTTCCACTTTCCCTGCCAAACGCTGCTGGAGACCCTGCAGGGGAGATATCTCGTGCTGAGCTTTCAAACTGCTGGAGCCGCCGCCTACGGTCATCATCTTGATGGCATTCTCGCCCACAACGAGAATCTTGCGGCAAGCCTCTGTTCGGATGGGGAGCACATTGCCCGTATTCTGAAGCAGAACGATACCCTGGTGCGCTATCTGGCGAGCTGCTTCGTAGTGAGCCTCAGAACAGAGGAAACCATAGGGACGCTCTTTGTTCATGTTGGTGCGGAAGAACAGACGCAACACGCGGCGCACCTTCTCGTCCAATTCCTTGGTCGTGTATTTGCCCTCACGGATAGCGTTCTCATACATCTTGGAAAGGAAATAATTATCATAGGCGTTCGTGGCTCCCATAGTAAGGCCATCGGTCCAGGTGCCGAACTCCATATCAAGTCCGTTGCGGATAGCCTGATCCATATCGTGTGCTCCACCCCAGTCGCTCACGACAACACCATCGAATCCCCAATCCTTCTTCAGAATCTTGTTGAGCGTGATGGAATTGTGGCAGTTGTGTTCGTCCTTATAGAGATTGTAGGCGCCCATGATGCCCCACGCATGACCTTCCTTTACAGCGGCCTCGAAGGCGGGGAGGTATATCTCGTGGAGAGCACGGTCTGAAACTATGACATTCACCTGGTGGCGATACTCCTCGTCATTGTTCAGGCAATAATGCTTCACGCAGGAAGCCACACCCAACGCCTGCAACCCCTGCACATAGGGAACCACCATACGGGAAGCCAAGTAAGGATCCTCGCCCATATACTCGAAATTGCGGCCACCCAAGGGTGTGCGATAGATATTGACACCAGGACCCAGAATCATATTCTTGTTGCGGTAGAGAGCTTCCTCGCCCAGACAGTGACCGTAGAGATTCGCCATCTGAGGATTCCAGGTGGAAGCCAGACACGTCAGGGCAGGGAATGCAACACAGGAATCATTTGTCTGACCAGCCTGTTCCCATTCGTCCCACAACACGTCAGGCCGCACTCCATGAGGGCCATCGTCTGTCCAGAAATCAGGGAATCCCAATCGCTTGACTCCGGCGCTGGAGAACTTGCTTTGGGCATGAATGACCGCAATCTTCTCGGAAAGTGTCATGCGGGAAAGTGCATCCTCGACACGAGCCTCGATTCCCTTTGAGGAATCCAGATAGACAGGAGTCTGTGCAAAGACAAAACTTGAAGCCGTCAGTAAACATGCAATCAAAAAACTTTTACAATTCATCGTATAATAAGCTTAATGTTTAGAAGCAAAACCATGTATTCTCAGTCCTTCATGAGCCGTTCATCAGGATTGACTTTGCAAAGGTAAACAAAAGTTTTGAAAAAAGAGGTTCCGTCCTTCATTGTTTTCTATGGGAGAGCCATTTTTTCTGGCATCCTCCCGTTGAGACGATGAAATTCCACCACACTTTATCAGACAACGGATTGCACATCTCCCTCCCCAGCCAGACTTGTCCACAAAAAAAATCCCCACATCCTTAGGAACCGGAATGTGGGGACTGACGTTTATATGAATCTTAAGTGTGTCGTCTGTTGAAACTCTCTTATGAATTCTTTGTGCCGTTCACGCACTGGGGATATACGGGGCTGATGTACATGAGGAACTTGCAGACTGACATCAAAGTTTTCTTCACTACCTTCTTGAGGTTCTCTACTGACTCGTTGCTTACCAATACATAGTTGTTGGAGAGGACTCCTGTCATTGGGTTTAATTCCATCGTTTTCATAATTGTATTTTTTTAATGTTAATGTTATTACCTTTGTTTTTTGTTTTCTGATGCAAAGGTAAGGCGGTTCTTATGGGAAACAATGGAATTTGTCGTTTTTCTTTCCAGGAGTATGCGACTGGCTGCCACATATGCGACAAAACCCCAGAACAGGGCAAAAATCTGTCGCAAAAGGGTATAAGAAAGGGTATGCTGTGGTAGAAGTTTACGTATTCGTCAATTTATGGAAAGGCAAAACCAACAAGTTTAAGTTTCTGAAGTAGTTAAGGAGTCTGCTGTTAAGCCATTGCCATTTACGATTTACCATTTAACCATTTGCCAATCACCATTATCGTCATCGTCGTAAACTATCGGCTTAACTACTATAACTACTAGCCACTTAACTACTTCCGAAACTTCAGTCAACTTACGCTCTCTTGAATGGTTTTCATCGAACTCACCTTATGATTAGCGTTTATCTCCTACTCGATTGATTATAATCAAAGAGATCCAAGCAAGTTTGATTTTTCTCTCACTTGATCATGACTTTTCTGCCATTATTAATATAGATGCCTTTGGATATAGGATTGCCATTAAGCCTTCTTCCATCAACAGAATACCACGTTTGCTGGAGAGGATTTGAGATCCGCGAATCCTGAGAAGTGAAACCTGCATCAACAATCCCTATTGTCTCATAATCGCCAAAATTCAGCACAAAGGAAACTATCGGCTTAACTACTTTTCAAGGGACAACTAGTTAAGCCTACTGTTTCAGGTTTTTCTCTGTTGCTAAGAAATATAATTGATAAACGCCGACGTTGGCATACCCGTCATACGTCATGTGCAGGTTGTCGCTCATGTAGAAGCGGTCTTTGGTCTGAGGTGTGACCACGGGAATCTTGTCTTGGTCGAAGAACTTGACGCCCTGACGCTCGGCTACCTGGCGCTGAAGGTCGATGTAGTGCGAGAAGGGATGGCCGGTCTTGTTGACATCCCCAGTCCTCTTTGTGTTTCCGTCTCTGTAATACCAGAATTTCAGGCTTCCGAAGATGTATATCTTGGCTCGCGGATTGATTTGCCTGAGTTTGCGTATGCAGTAGTTCATGCCGCCGCATTGTGTCACGAGTTTGGTCTCGTCGAAACCGTCAGCCTCCGTGTAGTCCTCGGGTGTGCCCGGTTCGCGGTTGTTTGTGTAGTCGTTGGTACTGGCCCACAGGATGTAGATGTCGTGCGGCTTCGCGCGATTCACTTGATCGATGATGGAGCCCTGAAGACTGGAGAATCCGTATCCCCCATGTCCGTAATCAGTAACGTTCATGTTGAGGTACTGGCGCCACATCAGTTTGGCTGCCTGACTTTCCTTGTTGACGGACAGGCTTCCACCGAAGACGCCCACGGTTTTGCCTCGATTCTCGCTATAACGGCACTTCTCAGCCACTTTTTGCATTAGGGCTGAGTCCACAAGTTCGCATCCAAGTTCCTTGAGACAGTAAATATTGCGGGGAACATGATTCTGAGCAATGATGAAGGAGGTAAAAAGGGAAAAGGCGCAAGCCAAAAGTAATGATTTCATAGGGGGGAGAATGTAATTGGTTGATTATGAATGTGAGAAATGGATGTCTTGTCTATTTTGTCAGTTTCAAACCATCAGGATGGATTTCTATCAAGCGACGTTTGTAGAGGTCGCCCACAGCCTTCTTGAAGACCTTCTTGCTGACGCCAAACACAGAGTATATCTCCTCAGCCGGGCTCTTGTCCCCCAGAGGAGTTTGTCCGCCATTGAGTCGAAGGTGCTCTAAAAGAATTTCGCTGAAATCGGAGACAGCCTTCTGGCCTTGTTGCTGAAGAATAAGGTCGATTTTTCCGTCAGGTCGCACTTGCTGTACATAAGCCTTCAGACGGTCACCCGTTCGAACATTTTTGAAAATCTGGTCATCATAGAGAAGTCCGCCGAACTCGTTGTCAACTATGGCTTTAAGCCCCAAATCAGTTTTCTGCCAGATGAGAATGTCGACTTCGTCGCCAGAGTAATAGGGTGGCATCTCTTTGCTGAGATAGTTCTCTACTTTGGCACTGGCCATGATGCGGAAGCTTTCTTCATCTAGATGAATGTGGACAATGTAGCTCTGTCCTTTCTGCATTTTCATTTTCTGCTCGCGGAAGGGTACGAAAAGATCCTTCATCAACCCCCAGTCGAGAAATGCTCCGAAATTGTTTACCCAAGCTACCTCAAGATAGGCAAAGTCACCCACTTGGGCCTTGGGATGTTTTGTTGTAGCCACCAAGCGTTCTTCTGTGTCCAGATAAAGGAAGACATCAAGTTCATCATCCAAATGGATGTCTATGTCACTGAGAATCTCGCCATTGGGAAGCAGAATCTCGCCATATTTCTCGCCGCCGTCGAGATAGAATCCGAAATCAACTTGTTTCAGTACCCGTAGGCGGTTGATACGGCCCAATTGTAACCAGTTACTGTTTTTCATCTTGTATAGAATTAGTGTTGAAGGATGGGGAAGGGGAATTCATTGTTGTTGCGTCCTTTTTGGATAATAAAGATTCAGAGGATTCATCGGAAGTAAGGCAGCCATCTACCATGTGGATGGTGCGGTCTGTCATGGAAGCAAGTGATTCGTCGTGCGTGACGATGACGAAGGTTTGCTTCAGACGGTCTCGAAGGTCAAAGAAAAGTCGATGAAGCTCGTCCTTGTTCTGAGAATCCAGGCTTCCACTGGGTTCGTCGGCCAAAACGACAGCAGGATGGTTGACAAGAGCGCGAGCTACTGCCACGCGTTGCTTCTCTCCTCCAGAGAGTTCGCTTGGCTTATGGTCAGCCCGATCTGTCAGTTTCATGAATTCCAGCAATTCAGTGGCACGACGCTGTGCTTCCTTGCGACCAATGCCTCCAATAAAGGCGGGTATCATGATGTTCTCCAAAGCTGTAAACTCAGGTAGAAGCTGATGGAACTGAAAGACAAAACCAATGCGCTGATTGCGGAATTGTGCCAATTTTTTTCTGCTCAGTTTACTCACATCCTGTCCGTCGATGATGATCTGACCTGTATCAGGTTGGTCCAGTGTTCCCATAATCTGGAGCAGAGTCGTTTTGCCTGCTCCGCTGGGACCAACAATGCTGACTACTTCTCCTTGGTTAATGTCTAGATCGATGCCTCGCAACACTTGCAAGGAGCCGAAACTTTTGGTTATATTTCTTAATTGTATCATTGTTTATCTGTTATTTGTCTGAAAGGAAAAGTTCTCTAAACCAGCTGCCTATTGTATGGGGTTGGCGTGTGACCACTGTGCCACTGGGCGCAAAGACGGAAACCGTTTCCAAAGGATCGCCCCATTGGTCAGGATAAAGGATCATTACGCTGGTATGGCTGAAATAGCGATAAAGCTGTAGAGGCAAAGAGTCGAATGAGGACTGATAAGAGATGAAACCAGAACGAGCCGTGACCGCAATAATCATATCGTCCTTACCCATGCGATTTGCAAGGGAACTCAATTGTGTCCAGAGTGACATTTCGTGGTATTCGCTACGAAGGAAAGCGTGTTTCTGTCGCATATAACCTCGGATATAAGGCAGAGTGTCAGGATGTACATGAAACTCCAAATGGCAATCAAGCTGTTCTCCCACACGGCACACGTGCTCAAGCCATTTGTAGAATCCAACCTCATATTCGGCTTTTTGTGGAACAGCAATTATCACACGCCGTAAAGTACCTACAGGGACGATGCAGCGCAATGCCATCACCTCTCGATGTGAACCTGCAATTACATTGTCAATCACTGTTCCGAGGCTGGACTTGGGCATTCCTGTCTCGCGATCGGTAAGGCTTACGATGACTTCACCGCAATCACATTCTCGCATAGTATGAAGAATCCCACTGGCTATATTCGTACTAACCCTACTCATAGTGGCCATGTGGACATCGGCTGAGGCAGCAATATTCTGAGCTTTCTCCAAAAAAGCTTTTCCTTGTCGATGATCATCCTCGCCTCGCACATCATCATAGGCTACAGAAAGTCCCATCAGACTGTCAGGTATATAAGGATTGCGGATAAGGATGGCAAATTGAGTCATCACTCCCACTGTATCCGCATGAGAATAGGTGACCAGACACTTACCATGATACGAACCTCGGTTCTCTTCGAAGGACGTGTCGCTCAAGGCCAGTTCGCGAGCTCCATGGCTGGTGGCAAGTGAACTGATGATGCAGGAGAAAAGGATTAGCATGACTGTACCATTGAGGATGGCGCTGTCCATAAGATCCACCTCTGGAGCTGTGCCAATCATTACAATGGCCAAAGCACCTGCTGCGTGAGCACTTGTGAGGCCAAACATCAGGTTCATTGCGCCATGAGAGTCCCTATAGAATCGGCTCATAAGCCATGCAGCAAGCAGTTTTGTAAACATACCGGTGATGACAATTATTGCCACTATCCACAAAGTGTGGGCATCACTCACGAGAATGCGAACATCGATAATCATTCCAACTCCAATCATGAAATAGGGAATGAATAATGCATTGCCAACAAACTCTACCCGGCTCATCAAGGGACTGGTTCGAGGAATGAGTCGATTGAGTATCAAACCTGATAGGAAGGCGCCTAAGAGTCCCTCAAGACCTACCAAATCTGCCAAAGCGGCACTGAGGAAAACCAGAGCCAGGATGAATATGTATTGCATCACGCTATCGTCATAGCGACGCAAAAACCATCTTCCTATGCGTGGATAAGCCAGAATGACAAAGGCACCATATAAGATACATTTTATCGCAAAGAGAATCCATGTAAATACTGTGTTGTCGGGTTTGAGCGACCCCACCACAAGTGCCAATGTGAGCAATGCGGCAAACGTCGCAACCGCTGTGGCAACTACGCTGATCACCACTACTCTATGTCGCGAAATACCGTATCGGCCTATAATTGGATAAGAAACTAGCGTGTGGGAACTGAAAATACAAGCCAGCATAAAGCTTGTTAGCACCCCATATCCAAGTATGTATCTGCCGGCAAAAAATCCCAGGATGAATGGAACGGCGAAGGTAATGATGCCAAACTGCAATCCTCGACGCCCATAGTGCTCCATGCTGCCCATGTCCAGTTCCAGTCCTGCCAGAAACATGATATAGTATATTCCCACTTGTCCGAAAAGCTGGAAGGAACTGTCACGTTCAAGCAGATTGAACCCATATTGCCCTATCAACACGCCTGCAAGGATTAGGCCTATAACATGAGGGATATGCAGCTTGCGAAGGAGTAGGGGTGCAAATAAAATAATGAACAGCACCACAAAGAATATCCATGTGGGGTCGGTTATTATGGCAGTGCCTGGGGCCAATAATATGGTAGCAAGTTTAATCATCTGCTAGTTTCAGCTGCCAAAGTTACGAATAAGTGAGCACAATACAAAAAAAAGAAATAATTTTTTCTTATTGCCCCCATAATTTACAGAAAGCCTTTGCGCAAAAACTGATAGGTTTCTAACATACTATACCCACTCCCTTTGGCGTTATTATATAAGAGGAAAATTTAAACAAGGTTTTTGACTTTTGGCTTCCTCAGTCGTATAATAAACAGAAAGGTGACAGAAAATGCAGCAGACAGACAGCGACATACTGATTCGATGCCAACATGGCGACAAAGCCGCGTTCCGAAGTGTGGTGGAGACCCATCAGAGGATAGTGTTCTCGCTGTCGCTGAAGATGCTTTGTGATGAAGAAGAGGCAAAGGACGTCGTGCAGGAGACTTTTATCCGCATGTGGCAAAGTATTAGAGAGTACGATCTGAGACGTCCATTTTCCACTTGGATTTATACTATCGCTACACGTCTTTGCCTAGATCGTCTCAAGAGCATGAAACGCATCGTGCCGCTGCCGGATGACGAATCGGTGCTGCGACAATTTGCTGCGAACGCGGACATCCATCGAAAGCTCGAGAACAGCGAGTGGGTGGCAATTGTCAGAATGCTGAGCAAAAGACTGAGCGAAAAGCAGCGGCTGGTGTTCACCCTCTGCCAACTTGAAGGACTGTCATCGCAGGAGGTAACGCAAATAACTGGCATGGATACTAAGCAAGTGAAGAGCAACCTATACATGTCTCGACAAACGATACGTAAACAGCTGAAAGCATTAGGTTATGGACAAGATTGATGATATATTAGAACGCCTCAGCGCTCAGCAACCCGACATTGACAACCCTAGCGAGTTAACAGATCGTATTTTGGCAAACCTGCCAGAAAGAAGGGAGGCTCCACATCGGCAGGAGGAGGCTACTTCGCTGACTTACCGCTTTTTGACGCTCCTCCGTGTAGTGTCTTCTATTGCTGCCATCTGGCTGGTGGGACTGTTTCTCTACGTAAACAAACCTGTCTCAGTCACCCAACGAAAAATGGATGTAGTACATTATTATACTAACACTTTGCCAACCGGCAGCACCCTGAAGGATGTGTACACAAGCAGTCGGCAGAAGGACAAGCGGATCAGTTATACCCAATTAAGGACAAAGTATTATGAAAAGAAGTAAAGACATTTATCATTTACCATTTACCATTTACCATTTGGTCACCCTTCTTTGCGGTGTGGCAGGGACCCTTCTTCTTTCTTCCTGCTATCAGCCGGATGTTGTGATGCACACCACTATCCACAATAGGCCCTGGAAATGTGCGACACGCGAGGTGTCCTATAAGAACGTGATGTCCAAGGAGATGCGCGACTCTCTATGGGGCAAGGACCGCATCGAATGGTCGCGACCTATGCCAGAGTGTTTGAATATAGATGCTTTCTGCCAAAGCCATACAGAAATTGGAGAGGGAGATACTGTGACAACAACCTTCACCTGCCCCTTCTCCTCTGTAGAGGAAATGTGCCAGCAGACGCCTCTACAACTGAACGGCACACGCCTCCGCTCTAATGCCAAGCTGGAGAAGCGCTTCCGTTGGTTCTATACGGAATATGCTTATACCGAAGTGTTCTATTGCGTGGGCGATACATTCAAACTGGCAGCTACCGATTATGCCGACAAGGATATCGTAAGTTTTTGGTTTACTGGTAAGCCGAACCTGTTGGAGGGACTTAGCGGAGCTGAGGCTTCGCAGAAGTTGCAAGGAATGGATTCCTTTGCCACTAAATGGCTGAATGATAATCTCTACCAGCTCTGCTTCGACTTCATTGTCAGCCACTATGACTCTATCACCACTCCACCCGTCAACCGAGAAGGCTTTATCGAGCTTCGTGACTCGCTATTGCATTTCCTTTTGGATGACGAAGATGACATACTAGCGATTCAACCTGAGGAGAAGCTACATGACTTTTTCCACTCAGATGCCTATACCTTCTTCTTCGATGAGGATACGCCTTGCGGCCGCATCTTGAACAAAGAGCTTGCCAACCGACTTAATATCTTCTGGTTCAATGTACCCTACACACTCAGCATGCCAGGAACAGTCATTGATGCAGGAAACGGCACTTTGCAACCGGACGGTACCATCTTCTACCCCTTCACGGGCGAGCGGCTCATTCCTCAGGATTATACGATTAGCGCCGTTTCACGTGTTACGCACTGGTGGGCTTATCTGTTGACACTGTTCATCATCGCGTTAGCCATGGCAAGTATCCTTTATGGGAGGAGAAAATAAGGAACAATGGGGCAGGATGTATCAGTAACAACGACTAGTGTATGTAAAAACAAAGGGGTACATTGCCGTACTCTATTCACCTCGTAGCTCCTCTTATGAGTTTTTTCTGTTCGATTGGTAGGTTATTTATAATAAAATGAGTATCTTTGCCGCCACAAACTTTTATTAAGGTAAAAAGATGAGAGTAGCAATTGTGGGTGCCAGTGGTGCAGTAGGACAAGAATTCCTAAAGGTTTTGGATGAAAGGGATTTTCCTTTGGACGATTTAATTCTGTTCGGCTCAATCCGTAGTGCAGGCCGAGAATACACCTTTCGAGGGAAAAAATATGAAGTAAAGTTGTTGCAGCACAACGAAGATTTCAAAGGAATAGACATTGTTTTTGCCAGTGCAGGTGCAAGTACCAGCAAAGAATTTGCGGAGACAATTACCAAGTATGGTGCTGTGATGATTGACAATTCAAGTGCATTCCGTATGGACGAGGATGTCCCCTTGGTGGTTCCTGAATGTAATGCTATGGATGCGTTGAACCGTCCTCGAAATATCATAGCCAATCCCAATTGTACAACTATCATGATGGTTGTTTGCTTGAATCCTATTGAGAAACTTTCTCATATCAAGAACATCCATGTTGCCAGTTATCAGTCTGCCAGTGGGGCAGGTGCTGCTGCTATGGAGGAACTTAAACAGCAGTACAAGGCACTCGCAAATGAGGAGGAACCTACTGTAAACAAGTTTGCTTATCAATTGGCCTACAATGTGATTCCTCAGATTGATGTTTTCCAGGATAATGGTTACACGAAGGAGGAAATGAAGATGTTCAATGAGACCAAGAAGATCATGCACACAGATGCGCGTTGTTCTGCAATGTGTGTTCGAATATCTTCGTTGCGCTCTCACTCTGAAGCCGTATGGGTTGAGACTGAGGCTCCCATTGCTGTAGAAACTGCTCAGGAAGCCTTCCGTAATGCGGAGGGTGTGACATTGATTGATGCCCCTCAACAGGTTGGTACAAAGGCAAATCCAGATGTTGCCAAGGAAACGATGGAGAGTCTGCCATATCCTATGCCTCTCTATTCTGCAGGTAAGGATGATGTTTACGTTGGTCGTGTACGCAAAGACTTAGCCAACGAGAATGGCCTTACTTTCTGGTTGACAGGCGACCAGATTAAGAAGGGTGCTGCTCTGAATGCGGTTCAGATTGCTGAATGGTTGATCAAGAATGACGAGCGTCTAAAGAAATAAAGATTATTAATTAGCATGCTTTATTGCCAGGTTGGTAAGCCAGCCCCACTCTCGTAGATTTCCACCATATTAAGGCGGAATACAAGGGTGCTATAAGGAGGAATGGCTTCTGAATCTTTTTCTCCATAAGCAAGATTCTCAGGGATATAGACAAGCCAATCATCTCCTTTTACCATATACTGTAGGGCCGTCCCAAATCCTTCTACCGTTCCGCTGACAGCCATTGTTTGGGGGGCTGCAGTCAACGGATTGAAGGTGCCATAGTATGTTTGGCTGAACACGGCTTGATAAGAATCTCGAGTGCCTTTGTCGTTCTCGTATTCTGTTTCGAGAATCCATCCACGGAAATTCAAACGGATACTATCCGTGTAGGCAGGGCTTACTGTACCAGTTCCATGTTTCAGAATATGGACACAAATACTGTCCGTAACGGGTCCCACATAGTCAGCACTGCGCATTAAACTCTTGTACATACGCCAATCGCAGTGATATTCCCACTCATCCCCATAAGCAGCCTTTGATTGGGCTATAGCGATACGGGCAGAATCGGCTATTTCCAAGAACCATTTGGTGTTGCGAGCCTGCCAATTGTAATAAGGATCCCACATGTCTTCTTTCTCAGAGCATGATGCTAAAACCATCATCCCTAAGCCAAGTATGAAACCTAACGAGAGGCAGTATCTTCTTCTTTTGAAAGCCATCATTCTGATTTACATGTTTTGTCCCTCAAGAAGTATGTCGTAAAGACAGGTGTTTATGCCAATTTCTTCAGCAGTGAGGTGATGGTTACCTTTTCGTCAACAATCTGCTGCAGTTCATTGATGGCAACACGAGTCTGTTCCATCGTGTCGCGATCGCGCAACGTGACGGTATTATCCTCAAGAGTTTGCTGATCAACAGTTATACAATAAGGACAGCCAATAGCATCCATACGGCGATAGCGTTTGCCTATCTGATCTTTCTCTTCATATTTGCAATTGAAGTAGAAACGCAGGTCATTGAAAATCTCTTGAGCCTTCTCGGGTAGTCCATCTTTTTTAGTCAATGGGAAAATAGCCAACTTGACAGGAGCCAAAGCTGCAGGCAAGTGCAACACTGTGCGAGTCTGCCCATCTGGCAACAGTTGCTCTTCATATGCATGACATAGCACGCTCAGGAACATACGGTCCACACCAATACTGGTCTCGATAACATAAGGAGTATAACTCTCGTTAGTGTCAGGATCAAAGTACTCAATCTTCTTGCCACTATATTTGGCATGTTGAGAAAGGTCGAAGTTGGTACGAGAGTGGATTCCTTCCACCTCTTTGAAACCGAATGGCATGTGGAACTCAATATCGGTAGCAGCATTAGCGTAATGAGCCAACTTGTCGTGATCGTGGAAACGATAGTTCTCTGCGCCAAAGCCCAAATTCTGATGCCATTTCATGCGAGTCTGTTTCCATGTTTCAAACCATTGCAGTTCAGTGCCAGGTTTAACAAAGAATTGCATTTCCATCTGCTCAAATTCGCGCATGCGGAAAATAAACTGGCGAGCAACGATTTCATTGCGGAATGCCTTTCCTATCTGAGCAATGCCGAAAGGCAATTTCATGCGACCTGTTTTCTGAACATTCAGATAGTTCACGAAGATACCCTGAGCAGTCTCTGGACGTAGATAGATGGTGCTGGATCCTTCTGCAGCGGCACCAATCTCAGTCTTGAACATCAGATTGAACTGACGCACATCAGTCCAGTTGCGAGTGCCACTGATAGGGCAAACGATTTCCTCGTCAAGGATAATCTGTTTCATTCCCTCCAAATCAATGCCCCCAGGAGCATTCATTACCTCTTGGTAACGGCGATGCAGATTGTCCCGTTTCTCTTGCAGTTCTTGAACTTTGGGACTGGTGGAGCGATATTGGGCCTCATCGAAACTTTCCTTAAAGCGCTTACGTGCCTTTTCTACCTCTTTCTCTATCTTTTCGTCATACTTGGCAATCTGATCCTCAATCAGCACATCGGCACGATAACGCTTTTTGCTGTCACGATTGTCAATGAGAGGGTCGTTGAATGCATCCACGTGGCCACTGGCCTTCCATGTAGTGGGATGCATGAAGATGGCGGCATCCAGTCCTACGATGTTCTCATGCATCTGAACCATGCTTTCCCACCAATACTTTTTGATGTTGTTTTTCATCTCCACTCCGTTCTGACCATAATCATAAACAGCGCCTAATCCATCGTAAATATCACTGCTGGGGAAAACAAAACCATACTCTTTGCAGTGAGAAACTATCTTCTTGAAAACGTCTTCTTGTTGTGCCATATTTGGTTTATTTTGTTGATTTCTGTGCAAAAGTACATATTTTTTGCGGATTATTTACTATATTTGCACATAAAATGTGTAAAAAGAGGGCATGAAGCCTTTCTTATCAAGACGAACAACATGACAAACATAGAGGGTTTAACCCATCATTTGAATCAGATGTACCAGAACTGGTTTCTGGATTATGCATCTTATGTGATTCTGGAACGTGCCGTTCCCCACATCGTGGACGGCTTGAAACCAGTGCAGCGCCGTATCCTGCATAGTATGAAACGAATGGATGACGGGAGATACAATAAGGTGGCCAATATTGTGGGGCATACCATGCAATTCCATCCCCATGGAGATGCCAGTATTAAAGATGCGTTGGTGCAGTTGGGCCAAAAGGATTTGCTGATTGACTGCCAAGGAAACTGGGGAAACATCCTGACAGGTGATGATGCAGCGGCAGGTCGGTACATCGAGGCGCGATTGAGCAAATTCGCTTTGGATGTGGTTTTCAATCCCAAGACCACAGAGTGGAAGCTTTCTTATGATGGACGTAATAAGGAACCGATTGCACTACCTGTAAAATTTCCTCTTCTTTTGACTCAAGGAGCCGAAGGCATTGCGGTAGGCTTGTCTTGCAAGATACTGCCTCATAACCTGAACGAAATCTGTGATGCTGCTATCCAGTATCTGCATGGTGAAGAATTTCATCTTTATCCAGACTTCCCCACTGGCGGCAGTATTGATGTGAGTCGCTACAACGATGGCCAACGTGGAGGTGTAGTTCGTATCCGTGCCAAAATAGAGAAAAGGGATCACAAAACCCTTGCCATTACAGAGATACCCTTTGGGAAGACGACAGGAACGGCCAGCAAGCCTAGTCCTTTCATAGAAAGTATCCTGAAAGCCAACGAGAAGGGTAAGATTAAGATTCGAAACGTGGAGGACCTGACAGCTGCTGGTGTGGAGATTCTTATTCACTTGACGCCAGGAGCCTCTTCTGACAAGACAATCGACGCCCTCTATGCATGTACTGATTGCGAGGTCAGCATTTCTCCGAATTGTTGTGTGATAGATGACAAGAAACCTTGTTTCCTTACCGTGAGTGAAGTGCTGAAGCGAAGTGTGGACAACACGCTGGAACTGCTTCGCCAAGAGCGTCTCATCCGTAAAGGCGAGTTGCTGGAGAGCCTGCATTTTGCATCCTTGGAGAAAATATTCATCGAGGAACGCATTTACAAGGATAAGCAATTCGAGAATGCCAAGTCGATGGATGCTGCCTGCGAATGGATTGATGAGCGGTTGACTCCGTGGTATCCCAAGATGATACGCGAAGTGACTAAGGACGACATCCTGCGTTTGATGGAAATCAAGATGGCGCGTATCCTGAAGTTCAACAAAGACAAGGCTGACGAGTTGATTGCCCGCATCAAAGATGAGATTGCCCAGATCGACAAGGAACTCAATAACATGGTAGAGGTTACTTGCGACTGGTACCACTTTATTAAGGAAAAGTATGGCAAGGATCATCCCCGCCTGACTGAGATAAAGAGCTTTGACACTATCTCTGCTGTCAAGGTTGTGGAAGCCAATGAGAAGCTCTACATCAATCGTGAGGAAGGTTTCATCGGAACCAGTTTGAAGAAGGATGAGTACGTCTGCAATTGTTCTGATATCGATGATGTGATTGTTTTCTATAGGGACGGAACCTATAAGGTCGTTCATATTGCCGACAAGCTTTTCATAGGTGAGACAGAGCGGAGCAAGTCTGAAAAGAAAAAGGCAGAGGTCATCCATGTAGCTGTCTTTCGAAAGACAGACAGCCGTACCATCTACAATGCTGTTTATCGTGATGGAAAGGCTGGCACTTGTTTCATCAAGCGGTTCAATGTGACCAGCATCACTCGTGATCGCGAGTACGACCTGACGCAAGGCAAACCTGGTAGTCGAGTACTCTACTTTACCGCCAATCCTAATGGTGAGGCAGAGATTATCAAGGTCACTTTGAAACCGAATCCCAAACTGAAGAGAATCTTCTTCGACAAGGATTTCCGTGAACTTGCCATCAAAGGTCGCCAAAGTATGGGCAACGTGTTGACTAAGCAAGAAGTGAGCCGTATTACCCTGAAGAGTCATGGAGGCAGTACTTTAGGCGGACGAAAGGTTTGGTTCGACCACGATATCAAACGTATCAACTATGACGAGTTGGGCACTTATCTGGGTGAGTTCTTCAATGACGACAAGATATTGGTAATCTTGAAGGGTGGAGATTTCTATCTGACCAACTTTGATGCCAACAACCACTATGAGGACAACATTCTGCGTATTGAGAAATATGATCCTCATAAGGTTTGGACTGCGGTCCTTTATGACCAGGATCAGAATGGATACGTCTATGTGAAGAGGTTTCGTTTGGAAGCCACGATGCGGCATCAGAACTATTTGGGAGAAAATCCTGCGAATCAGTTGATTTTGCTTACTGATACCCTTTATCCGCGGATTAAGGTCACCATGGGGGGCGTGGACGACTTCCGCGAGCCCATTGAGTTGGATGTGCATGAATACATTGGAATCAAGAGTTTCAAGGCTCGCGGTAAACGTATCACCACTTTCAATGTGGCTCAGGTTGAGGAACTGGAACCTGCTAATCCAGTGGAAGATAAGACTGAAGAAGAAGATCCTGATGGTGAGAATCCCATAATGGATGACGATGAGAATCTGGACCCAGATGCCGGCAAAAGCCAACAGGATGTGGCTGACGAGATGACAGGACAATTGCATTTGTTTGATGAGTAAAAGACTGGATACGGAAAAGAAACGCTTGCACATAGGACGAATATACCTTCTTCTGTTTGTCCTGTGTGGATTGTCTGTTCCATCCTGTCTTTTTGCTCAACGCGATGCAGCCCACGCCTTGATGTTTGGAGTAGGCAGAAGCAATCAGTTGGACACCTATCTTTCTCCCATGGAATATAAGGGGCCCCAGTTCACATTCCTTCGCGAAACGCTGCGCATGACACATTGGGCCAACGAGCGGTTGTCCTTCCAAAGTCTGACTCAGGGAGCTTTCTCTCTGACGGAAAACCCTGCCCAAAATGCAAACGAATATGGTGGACACATTGGCTACAATGCAGGCTGGCATTACAATTGGATGCCCAACAGGAAGTTTAGGCTGATGATGGGCGGGATGTTGGGAGCTGATGCAGGTTTCCTTTACAACGAGCGAAACGGCAACAACCCTGCCCAAGCCAGACTGAAGGCCGACCTGGCGCTTTCTCTGGCAGGAATCTATAAGTTCAGGATGTGGCGCCAGACGATGGCTGCCCGCTATCAGGCCGACTTGCCTCTCCTGGGATGCATGTTCAGCCCTCAGTTCGGCCAAAGCTATTGGGAAATCTCACAAGGAAACCGCGACCATAATGCTTGTTTCACGAGTCCAGGCAATGCTTTGAGTTTCAGACAGCTACTCACGTTCGACATCTCGCTTGGACGACGTTATACCCTTCGTACAGGTTATTTCAGCGACATTCGCCAGAGCCATGTCAACGGAATCAAGGTGCACGATATCTCCCGTTCTTTCCTCGTAGGTTTCGTTCGCCATTTCTCTCTCATTCAGGACAAAGAAAGAAAGGAGGAACTCATATTATGAAAAAGATGATGCGATTCCTTTCCGTTCTTTTTGCCACGCTTGCTTTCCTTTCCTGTCAGAAGGGACTCGACGATTACAATAGTTCTCCTGAGGCAAACCTGGAGGCCCTGTGGGAAATCATCGACCAGCACTACTGTTTCCTTGACTACAAGGCCGTAGAGATTGGTCTGGACTGGAATGCCGTACGGACTGCTTATCTCAGGAAATTGTCTCCTGGTATGTCGCGCACCCAGCTGTTTGAAGTTCTTTGTGACATGTTGAGCGAACTGCGTGATGGGCATGTCAATCTGTATTCGAGTGCGGATGTTGGTCGAAACTGGAGCTGGAAGGAAGATTTTCCTGACAACCTGAATACGGAAGTGCGCGACAAATATCTGGGCAACGACTACAAGATAGCGGCAGGGGTGAAATACCGGATATTGGACGACAACATAGGATACATCCTCTATGAGAGTTTCATAAACGGATTCGGAGAAGGTAATCTCGATGATGTCTTTCATTATATGCGTCTATGCAACGGCCTCATTATCGATGTCCGCAGCAACGGAGGAGGGTATCTTACCTATGCAGAAAGGCTTTCCAGCCGATTCACCAACGAGCAGATACTGGTGGGATACAATTCCCATAAGACAGGCCCAGGCCACCACGACTTCTCTCAGCCAGAAGCGGAATACCTGAAGCCGAGCGAAGGCATCCGTTGGCAGAAGAAAGCTATTGTGCTGACCAATCGCGGCTGTTTCAGCGCTACCAACACGTTTGTGCGCAACATGAAGGAATGCCCTCTTGTCACCATTTTGGGCGACAGGACAGGTGGAGGTGGAGGTATGCCCTTCACCAGCGAGATTCCCATTGGTTGGTCTGTACGTTTCAGCGCATGTCCCTCCTACGATGCCCGCATGCAGCAGATCGAGTTCGGAATCGAGCCTGACGTGACCTGCTCGCTCAATCCCAAGGACGTGGAGGGAGGTCATGATACCCTGATTGATACAGCCCGCCAGATGCTGGCAAAATAGAAGACTTCCGCAGGCTTCTCAGGTAGTGGAAGGGAGGGATGGATGAACATAAAAATGTATCCGCTTGAAACTTCGCACTTTAAGGCAGATTTATGTGGGCGTGTCGGCTAATTTCGATTTCTCAGAAGACATTTTCAACACAACACGTTGAAATTGCAAAGACAACACGTTGAGTCGGTCAATTCAACACGTTGATTTTACGGTCACAACGTGTTGCGTCTGACAGATGCGGGAGTGATGTGATAATGTGAAGCCACAAAAAAAGAGGAGAACTCCGAAAAAATCTCCTCTTTGTCACAAATGTACGCCTGATAAGACTCGAACTTACACGCCCGAAGGCACTAGATCCTAAGTCTAGCGTGTCTACCAATTCCACCACAAGCGCATACTTAGCTGGCGCAAAGATACATCTTTTTTATTAAAATGGTGTCATTAAACACAGTTTTTTCCATTTTTCATGGATTCTTAACAAGAAAGTGATAAATTTGTAACCTGGTAATAGCAAAAACGAAGTCATGGCACGTAAAATTCTTCTCCTTTTTCTAATCGTTTGTTCCATTTCCTGTTGGTCCGAGGGAATGGTTTCTATCCAGGAATATGGTGTTCTGCCTACCAACACACCAGAAAGGAACCGTGAATGCCTGCAGAAAGCTATCGATGAGATGTCGGTCAGCGGTGGTGCTCTCTATGTCACTCCCTGCGAGAATGGGTATCCTGTTGCTACGGGTCTGGTTTTGAAGAGAAATGTTTCCTTGATTGGCGCTCACGGCCCTACAGGACGAGGAACGGCCAGCATGGACAGGAAGCATCCTGTGGGTTCTCTGTTCCTGATTACTGACACGTTGCATGCTTTCATCACGGTGGAGTCGGCCACCCAGATTCGAGGCATCCAGTTCTGGTATCCTGAGCAGTCCAATACGGATGCCAGCAGGATCATAGCCTATAAGCCTACCATTCAGATGGCTAAGCAAACGGTGGAAGGTGTGACTCTTTCCTGCTTGACTTTTTATGGTGAATACATGGCAATGGATTTCCGTTCAGGAAAAGACAACATCTGCGAACAGATTCTGTTTGAGCACTGCTATGGGTATCCCCTGAGCGGTCGGTTCATAGCTATCGACAAGTGCTATGACATTCCTCGCATTCTGCATTGTCACGTGAATCCATCCAATATGCGTGAGTTTGGCCGTTCGTTCAGTCGCAACGTGATAGACAGCGTGGTACGTCAGAAGACTTACACCTATTGGATTGACCATACTGACAATGCTCAATTGATGGACGTCTTTACCTTTGGCGTCTATGGAGGAATCTATTTGGGAGATGAGACTTACGGGCAGCTTACTAATTTCAATCTGGATTGCGTTTCCATCGGATTGTACAAAAAGGGATCCAATACGAAAAATCGTAATTGGCAGATATCGCAAGGCAGCATCATTGCCAATGCAGGCGAGCGGCTCGAGGATATCCATCCCATTCTGATAGAAGGCATTGGACATACTGCTTTGACTAATGTGGAATGTTTCTCGGGCGGCAATGGAGCGTTGACCAACTGGGGGAAGTGCTACGACTACCTCTGTGTGCAAGGTGATCAGCCTTTGACGGTAAGCATCATCGGTGCCCGTATGCAGGGCTACACAGCAGCCGATCCCATTACTATCAAGAATCCCAAAGCTCAAGTGAGAGTTGTCGGTTGTCTGACAGAAAAAGATGGTTTCATTCAAGACAGATAATTTGTATGATGAAAAGAATTTTCTTTGAGGTTTGCTTCATCTGTCTTGCCAGCTCAATTCTGGCAAATTCCATTTTGATAGAGGCAGAGTCTTTCCAGCAAACGGGTGGATGGAAGGTAGACCAACAATTTATGGATTTCATGGGCTCTCCTTATCTGATAGCACATGGAATGGGCGTTCCTGTTGCAGATGCAAGCACATCTGTCAGGATAACGAAGAAAGGGAAGTATCAGATATATGTCCGGACTTTCAATTGGACTTCTCCTTGGACTACAAAGGAAGGTCCAGGTTCGTTTAGGGTATCGGTCAACGGGAACCTCCTTCCCAACACGTTAGGGACAAAAGGTTCTGCTTGGGAATGGCAATATGCTGGCAGTATCGAGCTGGGAAAGGGTGAGGCAACCTTGGTGCTGAAGGACATGAGCGGATTCGACGGTCGATGTGATGCGGTCTATCTGACCACCCAACAGAATCCCATTCTACCCAATTCTTTGGAGGAGTTGGAAAGTTTTCGCCGTTCCTTAGGTACTTTACCTCAATCTCCCTCAGATGGAGGGAATTACGATTTGGTAGTTGTTGGAGCTGGCATTGGGGGGATGTGTGCTGCCATTTCTGCTGCCCGACTGGGAATGAAAGTGGCTTTGGTACATGATCGCCCGATTTTGGGAGGAAACAACAGTTCTGAGGTTCGTGTCCATTTGGGTGGAAAAATTGAAATGGAGCCTTATCCTGCTTTAGGTCGACTTCTTCGTGAGTTCGGACATTCCACTATGGGTAATGCAAAGCCGGCAGAGAACTACGAGGACGAGAAAAAAGACTCCATCATAGCCTCTGAACCCAACATTCATTTGTTGCGCAACTATCGGGCTGTGAGAACGCAAATGAATGCTGATGGTACCATTGCTTCCGTTGTGATACATCAGATTCGAACGGGTGAGGAACTCCGTCTTTCAGCCCCTCTGTTCTGTGATTGCACAGGAGACGGGAATCTGGGGTTCATGTCGGGCGCAGATTGGCGAATGGGTCGTGAAGGACGTGATGAATTCGGAGAATCGTTGGCTCCAGAGCAGGCCGACAAGATGACGATGGGGGCTTCTGTACAATGGTACACTACTGAGACAGTCAACGAGACCGACTTCCCAGAATTTGAATATGGCCTTCGCTTTACCGAAGAATCATGCCAAAGAGTCACGATGGGAGAATGGACGTGGGAAACAGGTATGAACTACAATCAGATCACAGATTTCGAGCGAATCCGTGATTATGGCATGCTGGTGATCTATTCCAATTGGAGTTACCTGAAGAATCATTTGTTAGGCAACGAGGGATACCAGAACCGCAGGTTGGACTGGGTGGCTTATGTGGCAGGGAAACGCGAGTCGCGTCGTCTCATGGGTGACTATATCCTGAAGCAGGATGATGTTGACAAACATGTATTCCACGAGGATGCCAGTTTCACCATGAATTGGCATTTCGATCTTCATTTTCCCGACCCCAAGAACACTCAGTATTTCCCAGGAAATGAGTTCAAGGCTGAGACGAAGAGCAATCCTATCTATCCTTATGCCGTACCCTATCGTTGTCTCTATTCACGCAATGTGAACAACCTGTTTATGGCAGGTCGATGCATCAGCGTAACGCACGTCACGTTGGGTTCTACCCGCTTGATGCGTACCATTGCTATGATGGGAGAGGTTGTGGGAATGGCTGCCTCCATCTGCAAGGCGCATCAGGTGCTACCACGTCAAGTCTATCAGCATTATATGCCAGAATTGAAGGGACTGATGGAAAAAGGAGTGGGGCGTAATGGTGATTTGCCTGACAACCAAAAGTTCAACGAGGGGGGATACCTTAAAGAAATGCCTAAGGTAACAGTTCCTGGGAGATAGGGAAAATCCTATCTCAGAATCTTCTTTCCGTTTCTTACGTATATTCCACGCGAGAGATGATGTGGCTCCGTACCTACATATTTTCCATCAAGGCTGAAAATACGCGAGTCACGGTTACTGGGTTGGCGCAGAACATCCTGAATGAAGGTGTCGTCGGCGGGAAGTTCAGCTAAGTTCTTGAAATTCTTCCAATTGGCAGCTTCCTGATAAGTCTCGACACATCCAAAGGGGACATATAAAGTTGCATCTGCATAGACATTGTTGGGTATGACAGACTTCAGGATCAAACGAGGAGGTTCCTGAGCACGTACGATGATGGTATTGAGGGAAGTACAGCTTCGGAACGATTCGTTGCCAATGAACAGCAGCCCTTTGGGCATATCGATGCTTTCCAAATCATAACAGTCATAGAAGGCTGCGTAATTGATTGTATCTACTGATTCCGGCAACACTACGTTGCGTATGAGACGACTTTCTCGGAATGCATTTCTGCCTATTTCTGTCACGATGAAAGTTTCTCCGTCGGATTCAACGGTGGAAGGAACAGAGATGTCGGGACCTCGATAACTGGCATATTCTGCACATTCAAAAGAGACCAAGCAACGATTGGGCATGTTCTTGTTCTTTTGGAAAAAGAAACCATCTTGCGTGAAGTCGTATGTCAATTCTTTGCCAGGCTTACCACTGATCGTGTTGAAAGATTTCCAGCCTGCTGTGGATTGGTAAGCGGCCTCACGCCCAGACGGGACCCACAGTTTTGCCCGTTGGTATACCGTTGGGGAAAACATGTCTTCTGGAATGCTTCGAGGCATCGTCCTGCTGGACACCACGTCTTGGATTTTATTGCATCCTTTAAATGCCATATCTCCTAAAGTCGTCAGCGTAGAACCGATTTCTATCTCGCGGATGCCGCTGCTCTCGAAAGCAGATTGCCCAAGAGATGTTACTGAGGTCGGCAGGTCCACGCATGTCAGTCCGCTGCATTTGTAGAAGGCGCTGTATCCTATTCCAGACACTCTGTAGCTGTGCTCATCATTCTCCACTCGGGAAGGAATCTCTATCCTGCCAGTATACCCACCGAAGTTCACAGGGTCTGCAAAAGTGACCTCGCATTGGTTGGTGTTTAGGATGTTGTAATGAATTCCATCTACTTCGAACCGCTTTCCTCCTTCCGGAAAAGAAGCACTTGCGGAAGAAGAATTATCTAAGAGGTACATGCGTTCGATGTCGGGGATGAACTTGTTCTTTGGGTCGTCAGTTAAAGTGATAGGGACGATTGCAGTCCGACGGGCGCCTACCTCGCTGTTGCTTGCATGGACGTGGAACACATAATACCAGTTTCCCTCTGCATCCTGGAAAAGGTCACCGTGTCCAGAACCATTGATGCCAGTATTGTGTCGGGAGAGGAAGGGATGCCCGACTTTAGTCCAGGGGCCTGTGGGGGATTTGGAGTAAGCATACCCCACAGCATAGTCTATGTCGCGGAAATCATTGGCAGAGTACAGCAGATAGTAGTATCCGCCGTCCTTGATGACTGTGGGGCCTTCGGTTATCTTGCCCGTACTATAGTTCCAAGCACATTCCCACGTTCCCTCATCCGCACCCAAGCAACGTGTGATGGTGTTCTCCCGGATACTGGAAAAATCATCCGTCAGCTTGGCTACGTATAAAGTGTTCCCTCCCACAAAACGGACATAGTACATGTACTTGGTTCCATCGTCATCGATGAACACGTACGGGTCAATCTGGCCAGTCGAATGTGGCAACTCGTGTATGGATTCCTGTTTATAGGGCCCCATAGGGCTGTCGCTCGAGGCGATACCGATCAGTTCGTTGGCCGCATAGGCAATGTAGTATTTGCCTTCATGCTTGAAAATCTGCGGAGCCCAGAAACTGCCTGTTCCGAACGTGTCGTCCTTCCACATCGCTAAGCCGTTACGAGCATTGCCTACTGATTTCCAATGGACCAAATCGGTCGATCGATACATACTGAAACCACTGTTCACCTTGTCTGTCCCAGTCAGATAAAAGTAACCGTTCTCATAGAAGATGGTCGGATCTGCCATCGTGATGGTGGCAGCGTGGAGACCCAGGAATGACAGCATCAGGGCTATCAGGGATAAAAATCTCTTCATGCTAGTCATAGTTTTCATGTTTCATTACACAAAGATAATCATTTTTTTTCAAATCCATCCTATCCATTTCGTGCGAAACCCATTTTCTTTTAGATTTTGCGTCATTCCCGACTGAGATTCTCAGGCAAAATGCTTATTTTTGCAGTTGAGAAGCATCATTGCCATATTCCCAATGCGTAAACAGTTAATAATGATACATTAAATATGGATAGAAGAAGATTTTTCAAGACCTCGACGTTAGGCTTGGGAGCCTTAGCGCTCAATGAGATGCCTGCCCAAGCGAGAAAGAAGCCGTTGCCATCCACGCAGCGACTGGAAGCCCAGACTTGGATGACTGAACCTGCACGTCAGATTCCCGTCATAGCATCGGCCGATGTTGTGGTGCTGGGAGGCGGACCGGCTGGTGTTGCTGCTGCCTTGTCGGCTGCCCGAGAGGGATGCAGCGTCTATCTGGTGGAGCGCACAGGTTTCTTGGGTGGGCTTTGGACAGGTGGTCTTGTCTTGATTGTCTGGTGTGTTTTCGGAGCTGATAAGCAGGGGAAGCAGACGCAGGTTATTCATGGAGTAGCCCACGAAGTCCTGCAGCATCTGAAGCAGCAAGGAATGCTTGTCTTTGAACATAAACCTACCCCAGACCCGGAGGCTGCCAAGTATGTGTTGGCCGAGTTGCTTCATGAGGCGGGAGTCAATGTGTTGTACAACTCCTTTGGAGCCAATGTCATACGCAATTCCGACGGAATCGAGGCGCTCCTGCTTGAGACAAAGAGCGGACGTGTCGCTATCCAAGGAAAAATGTTCGTGGATGCGTCAGGAGATGGTGATGTGATGGAGTGGGCAGGCGATGACTATAGCGAAGTGAAATACCAGCTGGGGCTCAACTACCGCTTGGGCAATGTCGATCGCGTGAATTCCAATGCGCCAGGCTTCGAGGAGCAATGGGTAGGCAGCGAGACGCCTTTGAAAAGTGTCAATTGGGTGAATGTCTATGGTCAGCCTGAGCAGGATGCTTTGGACGTTTTCAACCTCTCCCGCCTCCAGTACGAGCTGCGCAAGTCTGCCTGGGAGAACACTGAAAAGCTTCGTCAGAAACCTGGATACGAAGACATCTTCCTCCTGGATACTGCATCTGTTCTGGGAACTCGTGTGTCGCGTGTCCTGAACAGCCTTCACAACGTCACGCTCGAGGAATCCATGACTTACACCGCTTACAACGATGCCATCGGCATCAGTGGTGGGTGGACCAATCTTCCATACAAGGGAACAACCGTGAAGGCAAAGGATCGTCCTTATTGGCAGATTCCCTTGCGTTCCCTCCTGTCTGCCAGGACGAAGAACCTTCTCGTCGCAGGCCGTTGCTTTGGCTTCGAGAAGGCGTTGGTGGAGGATGCCCGCGAGATAGGCACATGTTTCGTGACGGGGCAGGGGGCTGGTGTGGCAGCCGCTCAGGCTGTTTTGCAACAGACTGTTCCAGCAGACCTTGATCTGCAGAAACTTCGTTCAGCCTTGTTGCGGCAAAACGTCTTTTTGGATGCGTGATTCGACGTGTCTCGAGCGAGAAGACAACGTGTTAACAGACAACATTTAACGTTTTCCTATGTACAAGAAATTCTTTTTTTCTCTCATCGCTCTCATTTCCAGCCTGACCATTTGGGCGGGAGAGCCAGTTCCAGAATTCGTGATGCGGCAAGCCGGCGAGACTTTCCAGCGATACATTGAATGGAAGAATGGCGAGGAAACACTCGTTTTTCCTGTCATCACAGATGTTCATACGAATGACAGGGAAACCTATCGGCATGTGGGTTACCTGGCTCACACGGATCGCCTCTTCAGTTATGATTTCATGGTCAACTTGGGCGATATAGGACTCAATTTAGGTTCCCCTCACGATGATGCAGGATTGTCTCGCCAGATCGTCGAGTGGACGCGGAGTGAAATGGCTGAGTTCCCAGGAGTGTTCCTCTATGTGGCAGGCAACCACGATTGGGATGGAGGCGAAGGAACCCATCTTACGAGCAAATATCTTTCAGACGTGTTCCAAAGTCCCGCCCATCGCTATGCTGACGGGAACATGCATCTCGTCGAAGGGACGGTCTACGGATATTATGATGTACCTGAGAAGCGGGTGCGCATGATACTGCTCAACAGCAGCGCCACTGAAACCCTGTCGGGCGACTATTACTGCTATGGCAAGAAGCAACTGGATTGGCTCACGGGGTTGCTGAATGATACCCCCATTGGGATGGACGTGATCATCCTCTCCCACTTTATGCCCCACAGGATGGGACACTGGAAGCCGAAACACAATATACCTCGTCCTGCCACATCTATCCTGACGCATCTGCTGGCTGACTACGTGAATCGGCGTGCTGGCGGGGAACAGGAGGTAACGTGGGACTTTACGCATGCCTCAGGTTCTTTGGTGGGAGTCGTGGCTGGCGACAGTCATGTCAACAACTTTATCTGCGACGATGGAGTCAATTATTTCGTTACGCAGGGCTATGGAAATGTAGGCAAAGAAAACATGCAGGAGGGACAGCGCAGGGCAGAATTCAACTACAGAGAATCCCTCTGCTGCGACGTGGTGGCTGTCAAGTTGAAGAGCAAGGAAGTACGAGTCTTCCGTATGGGAGCGGGAGGCAAGGAGTTTGACCAGGAGTTCACGTATGGCAACGAGCCTCTCCCTGCCGGTTTCACGATAACGGCTCACTCAGGAGCATACAATACACCTCCCAACAGCATGCAGTTCATCGACACCTCCCTCGAAAATGATGCAGACATCCTGGAGTTCGATGTCCGCTTGCGTCCTGATGGCGAGCTAGCGATGAGCCACGATGCCATCAAGGATAATGATGCAGAACTGATAGAACCTGTGATGATGAAAATCAAGGGTCGAAGAACTCACATCAATCTGGACATCAAGGAACCTCGCACGCTCCGTAGCCTGTATAAGCTGATTAAGCGACTAAAGATGGCAGATCAAGTCTTTCTGACGGGCGTAGAAGACCAAGCAATTCCTGAAGTGAAGAAGTCCTGCCCAGGTATTGCGTATTACCTCAACTTTGCAGCCGACGTGAATCTTCTTGCTGATCCCGCCTACCAGAATCTCCTGCTGGCCAAACTTAAGGAGACGGGTGCTGTGGGCATCAACTGCAACTACAAATACTGCACGTCGCTCCTGGCAGAACTGCTGCACAAGAATGGTTACTTGCTTTCCGTTTGGACAGTTGACAAGGTGGCAGATATGCATCGCGTGCTACGCTGCCACCCTGATAACATCACCACTCGTAAGCCTCTGGAATTGAAGGAGGTTTTAGCGGGGAGATAAAGTCCTCAATGTTATTTTAGCTTGGCCAGAGCCTCTTTGATTCTTCTGAGAGCCTCGCAGATGTTCTCGTCGCTGGTGGCGTAACTCATGCGGAAACATTCAGGAGCGCCGAAAGCATCACCACCTACTGTGGCCACGTGACCTACTTCGAGCAGATACATTGCGAAATCCGTGCTGTTCTTGATGACACGCTCGCCGTCCGTCTTGCCGAAGAAACTGCTGCACTTGGGGAACAGGTAGAACGCGCCTTCTGGATTGTTCACCTCGAGGCCCGGTACTTCTTTGGTAAGCTTCACGATCAGGTTCTTTCTGCGCTCGAAAGCCTGACGCATGTCCTCCACGCATTGCTGGTCGCCGTTGTAGGCAGCCACAGCTGCTTTCTGGGAGATGGAGCAGGGACCGCTGGTGTATTGCCCTTGCAGCTTGTTGCATCCCTTCACAATCCATTCCGGAGCTGCGATGAATCCGATGCGCCACCCCGTCATCGCATAAGCCTTGCTCACGCCGTTGATGATGACCACGCGATCCTTCAGCTCCTGGAATTCTCCTATGCTGGCGTGTCGGCCAACGTAGTTGATGTGCTCGTAGATTTCGTCGGCAATCACTATCACGCGCTCATGCTTCAGCAGGACATCCTTCAGTCCTTCCAGCTCCTCCTTGCTGTAGACGCTTCCTGTCGGGTTGCAGGGGGAGCACAGGATGATGGCGCGCGTCTTGGGAGTGATGGCAGCCTCTAATTGCTCAGGAGTGATTTTGAAGTCCTGCTCAATCTTGGCTTCCACAAAGACGGGAGTTCCCTCGGCCAGGAGCACCATTTGGGGGTAACTTACCCAATAGGGAGCAGGGATGATCACTTCGTCGCCAGCATTCACGATGGCCATGATGGTGTTGCAGACGCTTTGTTTGGCACCATTCGACACCAGAATCTGGCTGGGTGCATAGTCCAACCCGTTTTCCGTTTTCAGTTTCTTGGAAATCGCTTGCTTCAGATCGGGATAGCCTGGTACGGGACTGTACCTGGTCCAGTTCTCGTCGATAGCTTTCACGGCAGCAGCCTTGATGTGTGCTGGGGTGGGGAAGTCTGGCTCACCCACACTCATGTTCACCACATCGATGCCTTGTGCTTGCAGTTCACTACTCTTCTGGCTCATAGCCAGCGTTGCGCTTGGTGACAGGCGACTCAGTCTGTCGGATAATTGATCGCTCATCTTGATAGTTTTTTTATGTGTTTTCTTTTCTTTGTGTTCTACAGTTTGTGTCCCATCCTGGTCCGTTTGGTTTCCAGATAGCGACGGTTGTATTCGTTGGG
>JAEEGG010001343.1_pt1 | contig 67245 bp, 57 predicted proteins | sample 9134161 | NCBI WGS metagenome assembly JAEEGG01 (sample SAMN16246543, study PRJNA631951) | gut metagenome | biome: gut microbiome; feature: rumen; material: CR-attached | host: Bos | place: Iran: Karaj | collected 2018-10
TGCGCCGTGGCGAGAGCGAGGGCATCCTACGTGTCAGTATTACCATCGATGACGACGAGGCCATCAGGCGACTGAAGCGGAACCTCCCCCCACCCCCTCCAACTGGAGGGGGAGCATGCCGGCGGCTATTAGAAGAGGCTGTCGAGGACGGCTACAAACGTTTGTTGCTGCCTTCTATAGAGACGGAGTTCATGAATCTGAGCAAAGAGAAAGCCGATGAAGAGGCCATCCGCGTATTTGCCGAAAACCTGCGCCAGCTATTGCTATCGGCCCCCTTAGGCCAGAAGCGCGTCATGGGTATCGACCCTGGTTTCCGCACAGGCTGTAAAGTGGTTTGCCTCGATGCCCAAGGCTCACTGCTCCACCACGAGGCCATCTTCCCCCATCCGCCTGTCAACCACCGCATGCAGGCTACGGTACATGTGCAGCAAATGATGAAGGACTACGACATCGAGGCGATTGCCATTGGCAATGGTACAGCTAGCCGCGAGACCAAGCAGTTTGTGGAGGATTGTATCAAATCACTCCCCTCGCCCTTTGGAGAGGGGTTGGGGGTGAGGCCTGGAGAGGGGTTGGGGGTGAGGCCTGGAGAGGGGTTGGGGGTGAGGCTGTTTGTCGTCAGCGAGGACGGTGCTTCCGTCTATAGTGCTTCGAAGGTGGCCCGTGACGAGTTCCCTGACGAGGATGTGACGGTTCGTGGCGCTGTCTCCATCGGTCGTCGTCTGATGGACCCATTGGCCGAGTTGGTTAAGATTGACCCCAAAAGCATTGGTGTGGGACAATACCAACACGATGTCGACCAGACGATGCTCAAGCATTCGCTCGACCAAACGGTAGAGAGTTGTGTCAATCTGGTAGGCGTCAACCTCAATACCGCCTCCCAGCATTTGCTGACCTACGTCAGCGGACTGGGTCCCGTTCTGGCACAGAACATCGTCAACTACCGTAAGGAGAACGGTGCCTTTACGTCACGCACCCAACTGAAAAAAGTGCCACGCTTAGGACCTGCGGCCTACCAGCAATGTGCCGGTTTCCTGCGCATCCCCAATGCCAAGAATCCGCTCGACAACAGTGCCGTCCACCCCGAAAGCTACCATGTGGTCGAGCAGATGGCGAAGGACCAAGACTGTACCGTTAGCGACCTTATTAATAATAAGGGTACGCGCGAACAGATAGATATTAAACGCTATGTGACCGACGAGGTGGGACTCCCTACTCTCACGGACATTATGAAGGAGTTGGAGAAGCCTGGGCGCGACCCACGCGAACAGATAGAGGCGTTCGAATTCGATAGTAGCGTACAGACCGTAGAAGACCTGCGCGAAGGCATGGAACTGCCTGGCATCGTCACCAACATCACCAACTTCGGTGCCTTTGTCGATATCGGTGTCCATCAAGATGGGTTGGTACATGTGTCGCAACTGGCCGACAGGTATGTCAGCGACCCCACTCAGGTGGTTCGCTTGCACCAGCACGTCCGTGTCCGTGTCATTGGCGTCGATCTCCGTCGCCAACGCATCTCATTGTCGATGAAAGGAATCAATAAGACATAAAAAAACGACCGTTTATCTAAAAAAATGTTTGTTTTTGTACCAACATATCGATTTTTTTTGTAACTTTGCCACCGAAATCATAAAATCAACAACAAATAACCATTATTTTTATTAACAACAAACATTAAACCATTATGAAAAAGAGAATCTTTTTAAGTATCGCAGTGATGCTTTGCGCCTATCAGGCCATCGCCGCAGAAGTGATGTGTCTGAAGACCAACGCAGGGCAGTTCATTGAGGTGGTTCGCGTAAGTATGATGGTGATTCCTGACGGAGGTAGCACGTTCGAGATCGTCGTGAAGGACGGTGAGGGTGCCAGCAACGTTCAGAGCATCAGCTTCGAGCGACACGAGTCGGACATCGACTTGAGCAAGTATTCAGGCAGTACTTCTGGCGGTGGCACCGCTCCGGACTATTCAAAGCCATTCTTCCTCATGACCAACACGGGTAAGTACTTCTTCATGAAGGATAAGCCAGAGCTGATTGCCAAGGATGGTAGCGACAAGTTCGACGTCAAGGTGGGCAGCACCACTGAGAGCGACGTGGCCAAGATTTATTTCTTCCGTGGCACTGAGGAGGACGCAGCCCAGACTGCAGGTATCGACACACCGAAGACCGATGCAGCCGAGGAGAAGCTGACACTGATGTCTCCTATCAGTTCGCAGATGACCCTTTCTGGTTGCGGTGCAGCCGTTGAGGCAGAGCTTTACGCAGCCGACGGCCGTATGGTTGGCAAGGCCCCCGTCAGCAACGGTGTCACCACCGTTCATGTAGGCCATCTGAACCGTGGCGTTTACTTTGTCAAGGTTGGCAAGAAATCGCTGAAATTCATGAAGAAATAAATATCAAATTAGACATTAAACAACAACAATATAAAACACAACCATTATGAAAAAGTTATTTACCACTATAGCTATGGCAGCCTTTGCCATGACCTCGTTTGCACAAGCAAACCAGCAGTATTTCCGCGTAGAGTTCAACGCGCCTATCGTCAACGACGGTACGGGCAAGACCAGTGTGGCCGCCATGGGTGACTCTTACACCTACTGCAACCCCGAGCACAACGTGAAAGTTAACGGCGACAACCACGGATGGATTCTTATCCAGGGTGGTGGCAATCTCACTGCCTACGACGAGCCTGCAGGCAATCTGACTTTCCGTCCTCAGACGGCCAACATCTCTAACAGCACGGCTTTCTTCCTGGAGAACGCTCGCTATGGCCAGGGTGGTGCTAAGGCCAACTGGAGTTATCAGCTCGAAAGCAGCACATGGGGCACCGTCATCAACAACATTACCGCTTTCAGCATTCCTGTAGAGAAAATTGAACTGATTGACTCTACCGAAACCCACGAGATCACGTATGTGGGCGACAACAAGAAGTATCGTGTTTCTGAGTTCACGTTCAATCGTCTGCCCCGTAACGTAGCTGAGCTGAAGACCCTGCTCGAGGACGAGAATGGAAACCGTGTGGCTGCTTGCAGCAACCCCTTGTTCATCGGTGCTGTGGTCTACCTCGTACTGCCCCGTCTGCTCGACTGCAGCCAGGACTGCCGCGACATGATCAACTACCTCTATGGTGTAAAGTATTCTGCACTGTCTACCACCGGTATCAGCAATAGCGACTTCCAGAACCTCTGCATTGGCTGGTTTGACAAGGACAGCAATGGCTACTACCAGCACAACTGCCTGTTCCAGCATTTCGCTGGTGCTACGCCAGGCAACCAGTACAAGCCCAACGACAAGGGTTACGGCTACGACAATGGCCCATACAAAGTACGTATCGGTTGGGATCCTTCTACGCCTCTGGTTCATTCTGGCCAGCTGAATGTCGACTTGGCCAAGCTGACCCTGTTCCCCAACCCCGATGCAACGGAGAAGGGTGACGTTGCCTTCGAGTCTGCACAGCCTCACACCGTCACGCTCCGTCCTACCAAGAAGAACGGCTACTTCGTTCACAGCGAAATCAAGAGCTACTACGCTAAGGGTAAGGACCAGCGCAACGATGACTTCTAAATCCACAGTGCATCATATATTTTAGGCCTCGCAAACTTTTGCGAGGCTTTTTTTGCCCCTTTGGGGCATTTAAAACTGGTTTTATTTGGCTATTCAAAAAAATATGACTAACTTTGCAGCCGATTTCTCGCTATGTTCCATCGCCAAGTTTTTGGCGGGTACGCGAGAATAAGGTTGCCGATATGCACACATTGTCTAATGTGAACGAGGCTACATCACCGATTTCCTGCAGTGGGCTTACCCCCATTGCCATTCCCCCAGCCAAAGATTCGCGGTCAGGGGTGTCGGTAGACTATGTGCCTGACGCCAACAAGAAATGGTATGTCCTCCGGGCCTCTTACGGTCGTGAATTGTTAGCCGAAGGACTCCTGATTCAGGGACATGTCTATGCCTACGTCGCCAAGCAATACCGGTATGTCGAAGTCAAGGGCCATCCCAAGCGAGTCCTCGGAACCCTGATATCCAATCTCGTTTTTGCTTACCTCACGCCGTCTGAGGCCGCCATGTTCGTCAACAACAATCTCCCCACCGAGTCCTCCCCCATCCCCCAGCTGTCTTCCATTCTCAGCTTCTATTACGACCATTTCTCCGAGGGTGAGTCATGGCGTAATCCCCCGCTGACGGTTCCCGAGCGCGAGATGCTGAACTTCATCCGTGCCACGTGTACCTATGACGAGCATCTGCTCCTGCTGCATGGTGGCGACTTCCATTTCAAGACAGACGATGAGGTCGAGGTCATGGCCGGTCAATTCAAGGGTGTTCGCGGGCGCGTCATCCGTGCCCGTGGCCAACAGCGTGTTCTGGTCACGCTCAGCCAGCTCAACTGTCTTTGCGCCACGGCCTATATCCCTTCTGCCTTCCTTCAGAAAATCAATTAATTATATCAATATGAAAAGAATATTTATCATTTGTATAGTATGCGCCTGTGTCATGGCAGCCTTTGCCCAAACCACGGGTTCTGCAACAGGCAGTACGGGCGCAGCTGCCGGCAAAGGCGGCATCAGCGACGGTCAGGTGGTCAACAGTGCCGTCAGCCAGAAACGTGCCGGCGCCTCCGAGGCCCAGATTGCCTCGTCATTGCTTCAGCAGGGTGCTACCCCCCAACAGCTGCAACGTCTGCGTGGCCAGTATGCCAATCAAATTAATAAAGCCGGGGCGGCCGATGCCGTGGACAATGGCCTGAAGGCAGCTCTCGATAATACGCGCCAAAATGTCGAGTCTGCCGACAACCCCACGGCGCAACTCGACGATAACGCAGACCTGGTGGCAGACGACGCAGAGGGCGATGTAGAGGGCGACGATACCGAAGGCCTCAGGGGCAGAAGAGGTGGTCGCTCCAGCCGTCAGGTCTTTGGCCGCAACATCTTCAACAACCCCCGATTGACGTTTGCGCCGAACATGAATATTGCCACGCCCCAGAACTACGTCGTAGGTCCTGGCGACGTGCTGGTCGTTAACGTGTATGGTGCCTCCATCGAGAACCTACAGCTGACGGTCAGCCCCGATGGCGAAGTCTATGTACCGGAATTCGGCCCCATCCACGTCAGTGGCCTGCAGATTAGTGCGGCCCAGAACCGCATTCGTTCACGCTTGGGCAAATATTTCCAGAGTTCCAACATCAGCGTCAAGCTGGCCCAGACCCGCTCTATCCAAATCAACGTGTTGGGCGAGGTCCGCGTACCCGGCACCTACACCCTCAGTTCCCTGGCAACCGTCTATCATGCCTTGTATTTGGCTGGTGGTGTCAACAGTTTGGGAACCCTGCGTAACATCAAGCTCTACCGTCAGGGCAAGCTGGTCACCGTGGTCGATGTCTATGAGTTCATCCTCAACGGCCGCCTGGCGGGCAATGTCCGTTTGGAGGACAACGATGTCATCCAGGTGGGCACCTACGACCGTCTAGTCAATATCTCCGGCTATGTCAAGCGCCCCATGTCCTATGAGCTGCGCGATGGCGAGAGCCTGCAGACCCTGCTCAAGTATGCCGGCGGATTCTCCAGCCAGGCCTATGGCCAGACCATTCGTGTGGTACGCAATACGGGCCCCATGAGAAACGTGTTCAATGTGGATGAGTTCGATTTTTCTTCCTTCCGTCTCAACGATGGTGATGTTGTCAACGTCGAGGCCAACTCCGCCTTATTCGAGAATATGGTCCAGGTCGATGGTGCTATCGGCCGTCCCGGCATGTACCAGTTGGGCGAGAAGGTCTTCAGCGTCAAGAGCCTGCTGGAGCGTGCCTCAGGCCTGACGCCCGAGGCCATGACCAACCGTGCCGTCCTGCGCCGCATGAAGCCCAACCGCACCCAGGAGGTCATCTCAGTCAACCTGGAGGGCATCCTCAACGGCACCGAACCCGATATGACGCTGCAGAACGAGGATATTCTCTATATACCCACCATTCCTGAGCACCAGTACAGCCGTACCATTTCCATTCTCGGCGAAGTCATCTTCCCTGGCACCTACGCCTATGCCGACAGCCTCACCCTCGAGAACTTCATTCTCCAGGCTGGCGGTCTCACCTATGCCGCCTCGACGGCTAAGGTCGATGTATCCCGTACGTACCACGACCCAGAGGCCACTGACGCTGGCATGGACTTGAAGCAGACGTTCACGTTTACCATCGACGAGCATTTCAATTTCTCCAACGACAAGAACTTCATCCTCGAGCCGTTCGATATCGTCCAGGTCCGCCGCAGCCCCACCTATCAGGACCCCATCACTGTCTCCATCGATGGCGAGGTCATGTTCCGCGGTCCTTATACCATGGAGCGTAAGAACATGCGCCTCTCCGACCTGGTCAACGCCGCGGGTGGCGCCATTCCTGGCTCTGACATCCGTGGTGCCCGCCTCATCCGCCACATGTCTGATGATGAGCGCGCCCGTATGCAGGCTATCATCCAAATGGCGCGCCAGCATGCCGACAGCAAGGACTCTGTCAGCCTTCAGAAGTTGTCCATGCAGACCACCTACAGTGTCGGCATCCACCTCGACGAGGCCCTGGCACATCCCGGCTCCACCCAGGATATCGAGCTGATGGATGGCGACCGCTTGGTCATCCCCCGCTTCAACCATACCGTCCGCACCTCTGGCGATGTCCATCAGCCCAATACGGTGGCTTACAAAGAGGGCAAGGGGTATAAGTACTATATCGAGCAGGCTGGCGGCTTTGGCGACCGCGCCCGCAAGAGCCACACCTATATCGTCTATCAGAACGGTACCATCGCCAAGGCCTCAAAGGGCAAGGTAGAGCCCGGCTGCGAGGTAATCGTACCATCTAAGGCGACGCGCAATCCTATTGCCCTTACCAATTGGCTCGGCATAGGCACCAGCCTCGCCAGCCTGGCCACCATGATTGTCGCCCTCACCAAACTTTAAAGATATGGAAGAAAAGAACGCAAAACCGACCCTTGCCCAGCTATGGCAAGATGTCAATAAACATAAGCGGCTGTTCTATAAGGTGCTACCTGCCACCTTCGTCGTGGCAGCCATCCTGACGCTCAGCATCCCCAACTACTACAAATGTACGGTCAAGCTGGCCCCGGAAATCCCGGGTGGCAATAAAGGTACTGGTGGTCTGGCCTCCCTGGCCAGTAACTTTGGCTTCAATCTGAACAGCGCCAGTGCCGGTGCTGACGCCATCATGCCCAACCTCTACCCTGACCTGATGAACAGCGTCGCCTTCCGCTCGTCACTGTTCCCCATACGGGTGCAGAAGGACGGTGAAGCCACCACCATGACCTACTACGACTACCTCAAGGACCATCAACGCGCCCCTTGGTGGTCAGCTGTCATGAGCGCCCCAGGTAAGTTCGTCGGCTGGTTGGCCTCCCTGGTCTCCGACCAGACATCAGACATCGGCCATCAGCCATCTGTTAACCCCTTCCGCCTGACTAAGGAGCAAATGGCGGTGGTAGAAGCCATGGGCAAGAAAGTCGTCTGCGATGTGGATAAAAAGACCATGGTCATCACCATCGACGTCACCGACCAAGACCCCCTCATAGCCGCCACCATAGCCGACTCCGTACAGGTCCGCCTCCAGGACTTCATCACCGACTACCGCACCCGCAAGGCCCGCATCGACCTGGCCTACAGCCAGAAGCTCTATCAGGAAGCCAAGCAACGGTACGAGAAGGCCCGCCTGAAGAGTGCCTCGTATAACGACGCCAACATGCGCGTGTTCCTCAACCAGATCCGTAGCGAGCAGGTCAAGTTAGAAAACGAGCTGGCCCTGCAATACCAGGCCTACTCACAGGTGGCCACCCAGCTCCAGGTAGCCGAGGCCAAGGTCCAGGAAGACACCCCCGCCTTCACCCTCCTCCAACCCGCCACGGTCCCCATCAAGAAAGCAGGCCCCGCCCGCGCCAAGATATGCCTGGTCCTCCTCTTCCTCGCCTTCCTCGCCACCGCCCTCTGGTCCATCCACCGCGAAGGCCACCTCCTCCCCTTCTTCAATGACGACGAAGACGACGACAACCTCGAAACCGACGACCTCCTCAAGGCCGTCCTCATCAAACTCTCCACAACCGAGAAGCCGGAGAAACCCGAGAATCCCGAGAATCCCGAAAAGACATCCAATTCGTGAATAGAGATTACAAGACAATAATCCATCTTACATCGGTTATGTCAATAATCTCAGATGCTATAAAAATAAACAAAGCGAATAATTATGTGTAGATACAATATGTCATTCAACGATGCTGTCATGAACGAGCTGCGGCCTCACTTCAAGGATGAAGAGTCCCTGTTGGTGTGGCTGGAGGTCAATATGGACCATCTCATGCGTGAATACATCGCAAGGTTTAAAAGACCTAATATTGATGGAGAGCAGTTGCTTAGAAAGCTGAATACGCTGCCTAACACATCAGCTGGCTTTCTGCAACTCAACGGCATTCTCGGAAAGCAGGGAGCAAGTTTCTCATGGGAAAATCTGCGTGAGGATGCATATTCAGACAAGTACGGCATATGAGAGTGTTCCTTAATTGTATGTGAAAGACTATCCTCATACACTCTTGCCCGTTTTTTCTCCAAGTGACTTCTTACATCATGAGTGAGATTTCCGACGCTATTCAAGCAAAATGCCTCGCCTTCAGCGACCGCATAATAAAGCTCAATGACTACCTGCTGGCACAGGCTGTAGCTGCTCATGAGAATTATAAGAAGTCAAAGATTCAAAAGAAAGGAAAACAAACATCTTCCTTCTTACATCAGACATCTGACATCAGCGTAGCGGCTGTCCCGGTGTACTTACAATCAGTAAGTAACCTCTGCAATCAACTTTTAAGAGCAGGTACCTCAATCGGAGCAAATAACGCTGAGGCATGTAACGCCATAAGCAAGGCTGATTTCAAATCAAAGAGCTTCATCGCACTTAAAGAAGCAAGAGAATCTTTATACTGGATAGACCTGCTGCATCGTAATGAGTATCTGGATGACAAACAGTACCAAAGTATCTATAACGATGCCGAAGAACTTGTGAAGATACTTGTTGCACGATGCAAAAAATTAAATCAAGAGACAGAGAGTAAAGAAGATGAAAAGGACTATAATAAATGAGGTTGTAATGGGCGTTGGAGTTTCTTCCCTCTTCCATCTTACATCTTACTTCAAATCCTCTTCCATCTAACATCTTCCATCATGAGCGAAGTAAGCGAAGCAATACAAGCAAAATGCCTCGCCTTTGGCGACCGCATAATAAAGCTTAATGACTATTTACTAAGGGAGGCTGCGAATGCAAAGCCTACTTACAAGATAATAAAGGGCAAGCGGGTATATGAGAAGAGCATTCCAGTTTATCTGCAATCTATCTCAAACCTCTGCAATCAACTTTTAAGAGCAGGTACCTCAATCGGGGCCAATAACGCTGAGGCAACTAATGCAATTAGTGATACCGACTACCGTTCGAAATCGTTCATTGCGTTAAAAGAAGCCAGAGAGAGTTTATACTGGATACAGTTGCTTCATCGTAATGGCTACATAAATGACAAACAGTTCGAAAGTATTTACGGAGATTGCGAAGAGTTGGTAAAGATACTCGTCACTCGTTGCAAAAAAATGAATGATTCAATCGATGCTAAAGGGAAAAAGTAACTCTTACATCTGACTTCTTACATCTTACATCAAGATACTCTTCCTTCTTCCCTCTTACATCTTACTTCAAATCCTCTTCCCTCTTCCTTCTGACATCTTCCTTCATTCGTCTCTTACATCTGACTTCTTACATCTTACATCAAGATACTCTTCCATCTTCCTTCTTACATCAGACATCTGACATCAGCGTAGCGGCTGTACCTGTCTCTTGTCACCCCAATTTTGGACATTAGTTTTTTCGGTAAAATTTAGGAAACAAATAATCAAGAGAAAGGGCTAATCGCCTAACAAATGAATTATAGCCTTTGGATAAAAGAAATCTATAAATAATTGTATTATGGAACTATCGGAAGCAATTCGACATATTTTAGATGGTAATGCCGTTCTCTTTGCCGGTTCAGGCTTTTCAGTTGGAGCCATAAAGGAAGACGGAAATGAATTTCCTGCTGCGACACCATTGGCCCATCAGCTTCTTGCTGCATGCGGATATGGAAATGAGACAGATGATTTGGGCCAAGCCTCTGAAATCTTTAAAGATGCTAAAGGGGAGGCTGCATTGGTCGATTTTATTCGTAAGGAATTTACTGCAATAGAAATAACACCAGAGCAGAAACTGATAGGTTCACTACCGTGGAAGAGAATTTATACTACCAACTATGATAATGTGTTGGATTTAGCATATCAGTACAACACACGCCGACTTGATAGTGCCGTTTTATCAAACCATCCTCAGGACTACAGGGATAAAAAGAATCTATGTATCCATTTGAATGGAAAGGTTACTTCATTGAATGAATCAAAGTTGAATGATGAGTTTAAGCTAACTAATACAAGCTACTTGACCGAATCGTTCCTTAAGAGTCCATGGATTAAACTTTTTCAAACAGATCTCCAAACAGCTAAGGCAGTGTTCTTTGTTGGCTATTCAATGAAGTATGACCTTGACATACAAAGATTGGTATACGCAAATGATGAGTTAAAGGATAAGACGTTTTTTATTTTGTGGGAAAAAGAGTCAGTTATTACACAACAGTTGATAACAAGGTTTGGAACACCTCTAGCCATTGGTGTAAAAGGACTAACTGATGAAATCAGTGAGATTAAAAAGAGTTATATACCACACCCGCAGTCACTAATGCCATATATATGTTTTAAGAAATATGATATAGGAAATACTCCACCTACTATTCTTGATAGGGATGTTTTTAATTTCTATTTTCGTGGCAACTATGGTGATGAGAAAAACATCTTTTATTCGCTTCAGGCCCCTGACCATTATCCGTTTTGTGTGTATAGATTTAGACTTCATCAAGTTTTAGATGCAATAAATGACGGAGAACGCAATATTTTGGTTCATTCGTCGCTAGGAAACGGAAAAACTATTTTCCTTATTGAACTTGCAACGATGCTTACTCATAAGGGGTATAATGTTTTCTCTTTCCTGAAATATAGGACTACAGTTAATGATGAGATAGAGAGAATATGTCAAGATAAGAATCCGACAGCAATTATATTTGATAAATATGCAGATTGTAGAGACTATCTTAATACTTATAAAAACTTCCGTACAGACCAGTTGCTTATTGTTGCCGAACGTACTCCAATTAATGACATTCATTACGATCAGCTGTTGAATGATTTTGGTGAGTTTTATACTGTTGATCTCAATAGATTGGAAGATGATGAGATTAAACAACTTGTTTCTATTTTTAATCATTATGGGTTTTGGTCGGAAAGTTCTTCTTTGAGGAATGACCAGAAATTTGATTATATCGCAAGAGATTGTCGACGTAGTATAAGCAAGTTTATTTTGAAGCAATTACAATCAGAACAGATATTAAAAAGTTTCTCCGATATAATTACAGAGATAAGGGCTAAAGGAAAGTATTATGATGCCATTATATTTATACTGATTTCACAGGTGTCCGGCTTTGATGTTGATATGGACGATTTAGTTAACGCCCTTGATGCCAGCCAACTTAATTCTCCTTCATTTAAACAGAACCCAATGGTTAGGGAGTTTGTTGATTTTGACGGAAGTAGTGTACGTCCAATGTCTTCTATTGTAGCAAACGTTTTGTTATCTGAGATATTCAATACAGAAGTAGTGGTGGATGTGATGATTAGGATATTCAAACAATTGAATGAAATACGAACTCAGAATGACGTGGAAAGAATTCTCCGCAAAATGATGAACTATTCTAATCTTCAACATATTTTGAATAAGACGGATAAAGATTATAAATTTAACTTAATACGCTTCTTCGAGGCAATACGACCACTTGGAGAATGTGCAGAGAACCCGCATTTCTGGCTACAATATGCAATTTTAAAGTTGTCAGAATACGATTATAAAACGGCAGATATTTATTTTAAGAATGCATATGCTTACGCTAAAAACAGGCCAGGTTTTGATACATATCAGATAGACAATCATCATGCTCGATTCTTATTGGAAAATGAAGTTGAGTTTGGTGGTCAAATAACGTGCATGCAAGCCTTTGAAAGTGCACATGCTATTCTGATAGACCCCAAACACCGAGATGACTCGTATTACTATCCCTATAGAGTATCCCAAAAGTATTTCCCATTTTATGAGAAATACTATAATGGAATGAATGATAATGAGAAAAAGGTGTTTATTAATTCATGCGAGGCAATGCTCGAACGTGCAGAATGGTATCTTCGCACCCATACTTCTAAGGAAGGCAGAAAGGATGTTATCAGGGCAAAGGAATTGTTAACGATGATAATTAAAGATGCTAATTAAATTGCAGATATGAAAAGTGGTAAAACGCCATTAAAGTATTATGAAGGCGAATACCATGCTATGAGAATTGAAGAAATCAGTCGATTTGTTCAATCTGAGTAATGATAAACCGTTAATTAAATAATTGATTTAGTACACCTTGTTGGTATGTCAAAGACTTTTTCAAGTGTAGAGTTTTCAAAATCTCTTTTCAAATGCCATAATATCATTCGTGACAATGATAAGTTGTCGCCGGAGGCCGCATTTGATGAGATTAGCAAGATATTATTCATTAAGATACGGAAAGAGCGTGATGAAGTAAAGGGTATTTATACCAAGAAAGTGTATGACAAGGAGAAATCTTCTTATAACGCCACGAATAAAACTCTTACTGATTACTATCAACATCTGTTTAATCTTGTTAAGGAACATTATGCCAACGAGGGACTGTTTGACCCCCATGAGCGTTTACGAATCAGAGAGAACAGTTTTGAACAGATTATTAAGAAGTTAGAGACATACAACCTGTCCAAAATCTCGGCAGATATCAAAGGATTAGCCTTTGAAAAGTTCCTTGGTACCACTTTTAGAGGTGAGTTGGGACAGTTTTTTACTCCACGTTCTGTCGTTGATTTTATGGTTGCAGTATTGGATCCTAATGTAGACGATCTTATTTGTGACCCCTGTTGTGGATCAGGAGGCTTTCTGATTAAGGCTTTTCAGTATGTAAGAGATAAGATAGAGAAGAACAAAAAGTATACAGAAGATGAAAAGAAAAAAATAACACAGACTGTGGCTTCAGAACATCTCTTTGGCACTGATGCCAATCCCCGCATGGCACGTACAGCCAAGATGAATATGATTATGCATGGCGACGGTCACAGCGGTATTCATCATCATGATGGTCTTCTAAATGTCAATGACATTTTTGAGGATCGTTTCCAGGTTATTTTGACCAACCCGCCTTTTGGAGCCCACGTAGGAAAGACACTCCTTATTACGGATGCTGATCGTATGAAAGACGAGGCCCTTATAGCAAAATATAAGGAGCAATATGGCGAGCGTTTTGAGGTATCGCAGCAGCAGATAACAAAGAATATCAACAAGCCATTGATAAATCTTTACCATACAGGTAAGATGACTGGCTTGACAGAGGTGCTCTTTTTGGAGCGTTGTCTCAACTTGTTGGAGCCAGGAGGACGTTTGGGTATAGTCCTGCCAGAAGGTGTTATGGATGGCAATAAGTTGCATAACGTACGACAGTATATCGAAAGTCGTGCTAAGATACTTTTTATTGTCTCACTGCCGCAGGAGGTGTTTATGAAGTCTGGAGCCTCCGTCAAACCCAGCATACTTTTTCTGAAGAAATTTACGGAGAAGGAACAGCAGAATTATGATGATACAACGAAAAAAGTAACAGAAGAAATAGCGGTAAAATATGCTGACGAGCATCAGCAAATAGCAGATGCTTTAGCAGCATCCACGACACCTGAAGAAAAGAAACTGCTGCAACAGCGTAAGAAGCAACTGCGAATGAAAATGGAGAGTGAGAAAGAACATCTCCTGAAAACCCGATTGAACTATGACATTCCTATGGCTAAAGTCAACAAGGCAGGCATAGGTAGTCGTGGTGAGGTTGTTGAGAATGAGCTAATAACGCTGGAGAAGGAATTCTCCAAGTACAGGAAAAAAGCCCGATTGTGGTAATATGGCCATTACTGTAGTAAAATATGCAAACCTGACTAATTGGAGTATGGGTAATGTGGTGAGTATATCATTGTCCTATAACCCCAAATATGCGTTGGTTATGCTATCTGAATTGTTGACATTTGAAGATACAAGATGTCTACTTGAAGATGATGAGTATTATCAGCAAGTAACACTTAGAAGTAATGGCTATGGGCTTGAAAATCGAAAGAACGGACACAAGAAGGGAACAGAAATTCGCACCCGCGACCAACATTATTTAAAAACAGGACAGTTGGTTCTTTCTAAGATTGATGCGCGCAATGGTGCTTTCGCATTAGTGAGTGAAGAATATGACGGGGCTATTGTTACCAAGGATTTTCCTACTTATAGGATAGATGATCAGCAGGTACGCCCTCAATATCTATTGTTGTTTCTTTTGTCTGCCCCATTCCTTGAACTTGTGGGACATTGCAGCAAAGGCACCACTAAACGCCAGCGTGTGGATATTGGGATGTTGTTGAACTTGCAAATACCAATACCATCTCTTGAAGAACAGGATGCAATTTTAAATAAATATTATGAGCTGTTGGGTGATATCCAAGAGCGTTCTGGACAGGTTAAACAAAAGGAGCAGGAAAAAGAGACCTTTTTAAGCGAGTCTCTTGGCCTTCAAAAAAACAGTGGTGGGGATAGTATTGCCTCAACTAAGTTGTTTTTGGTGAAATACGAAACACTTGCCAGTTGGAATGTCGATGATGCCATTAGAGGTGATCGTTCAGAATCTGACAAATATCCCTCTTATACGTTGTCTGAACTCCATAATGATATTCTGTTATGCAGAAAAGGCAATAAACCCAAATATGAAGAAAAATCCCCTTTGCGCATATTAAATCAGAAATGTGTACGGTGGAACTATATAGACTTACAATACGCCAAAGGCGTGGAGCGAGCTTGGGTGGATGCTATCAGTGATGACTATGCCACGCGCGAAGGGGATATTTTGGTTAACTCAACTGGTGAAGGAACAATAGGTAGGAGTGCCGTGGTGGATAAAGCCAATACGGGCTTGCTGTATGACAGCCATGTCCTACTTCTTCGCATCAACTCACAACGTTTGAATCCTTTTTATCTATCATTCTTGATTAACAGTAAGTATGGACAGCATCAAATAGAAAACTTGAAAAGTGGCAAGACCACCCACCAGACGGAATTGGGGGTAGGTAATCTTTCTAAGATGTCAATACCATTGCCAACCATTTCAGAACAGGTGATAATTGCAACAAAGTTACAAGAGATAAATGAAGAAATAGCACAACTCAAGGATATTGACAACACCCGTGCTAAGGCGAGGACGTACTTTGAACGACAAGTTTATAAAGCATGAAAATCAAGCGGATATACATTAAAAAGTACAAGAATATTCAGGAGCAGACACTAACTTTCAGTGACGCTGCTAGATATTTGGCTCTAATAGGCGAGAATGGCTCTGGTAAGTCCAACTGGCTGGAGGCGGTGAGTATGATATTCCGCAGCTTGCATTCCAAAGATGTTCCCTTTACTTATGAGTTAGAGTATGAGTTGGGTGGCCACCAGTATATAATCACTCATAAGACAAGACGAGGAGGCGGTTTTATAACTTCATACCGTGAAGATGATAAAACTGTTAGAAAGAGTGCAGTTGTTTTACCCAAGGTGATAGCCTGTTATAGCGGTGAAAGCAATCGTTTGTGGAGTACAGCTTATAAGGATTATTATAATCAGTTTTTCAAAGATGCAATACGGAATAAGATTGAATATCCAGAGATGCTCTATGTGAACAAGTATTACTGGAATATAGCCCTTGTCACATTGATGTGTTCAGATGATCCGCAGGTAACAGATTTCTTGAAGAATCATTTCGGAATAGAGAATCTGGAAGGCATAACCGTCACTTTTGAATTGATACCAGAGAATATAGCTGGTTTTCAAGACAACAATGTTAAGGAACTGTTGTCAATACTTCAGGAGAAAGAAGAACCGATCACCTTGCCAATGGCTGAAGTGGCAGGTTTGGCAATAGACTATCGTAATAACCTTGACTATTGCCGTAAGTTGTTCAATTACCTTTTAATCGCGTCTCTTCCTGTTGCAAACAGTGAGATACCAGTCAACAAGGCAATCAGTAAGATTAATGTATCTGTAGATGGAATTAATTCATATGGATTCAGTGAGGGTGAGCAGAAGATGATTCTGATAAAATGCCTTACCAGTTTGCTGGCAGATGATAATACGCTATTGATATTGGACGAACCTGATGCCCATGTTCATGTCGCAAACAAGATAGACATAGTGACGGCCATAGCCACTTATAATGGGCAGACCATATTGACGTCTCATTCACCGGTTGTTGTAAATGAACTTAATGCGGATTGTATTCGGTATGTAGATAAAGGTAATGTGAAGATGGTAGATAAGATAGATACCATTAGACGTGTGTCAGGCAATAATATCTCGTTAATTGATGGCGCCTTTATTCTTTCTGCCAGGAAACTGATTGTAACCGAAGGCCCGTTTGACATTAACTATATCAAGACTGCCATTCGCAAGCTTGGTGAGACCGAACCAAAGTATTTGAAACTAAACAGCGTAGCCTTTATATATCAGGGCAGTGCAGGCAATACAAAGTCTTATTTAGAGACGATGATTATCCCAATCATTGATGATATGGATAAGATTCTGTTCATTTTCGACTATGATGCGGGGCAAGGTGGTGACCAGTGTGGACAAAAAGGGTATCAGGAAATTACGAATATAAAATCACAATATGACGGCCATTTGGAGTGTCTATATTATTCCAACGATTACTCTGTAGCCCCTTCAGTGTTCTATGTTGAAGATTACTTTACGTCAGATTTCTATCCGAATTCCAAGGCTAAAGTAGATGGAGTGTCTATGCCATTGACATATAGAATGTTGAAGGAGATGAAAGGGATACCAGGAGCAATAAAAAATGAGATAGAGCACAACTACTCAAATAAAAACCACGATAAGTATGAGGCATTCAAGCCTTTGCTTGAAAAGCTTCTGGAAATATTCGAGTTGTAATATATTATTTGCGGCACAAAGTCGACAAAACTTAGGCGCACTATGTAAGGCTGTTGATTATGGTCGGGTTTCCGTGGTATAGTACCTAATTGCCCCTTAATCATGAACCAGCATTGCCATTAACATATATATTCCGCATGGACGTCAAAGTTGTTTGAGGAACAGACTGGTGAGATGTTGAAGCCTCCTGTTATTATGAAGAAGTAATACAATAATGGATAAAATCTAACAGATATTTATTAGTTCGACATTCGAGGACTCAAGATGGAGAGGCAGGATGTGATAGCAGCGGTGGCGAGTACGGGGAATGTGCCTATGGGCATGGAGTATTTCCCAGCAGGTGATGCTACTCCGTTCGATTACATCAAGAAGCAGATAGATTCGGTAGATTATTACATCTTGATCGTTGCAGGCAAGTATGGCTCAACCAATAAAGAGACGGGGCTGAGTTATACTGAGATGGAGTTTGATTATGCGGTAGAAAAGAAAGTGCCCATAGCCGTACTGCAGTACAAAGACCTGAAGACCCTGACGGGAGATAAACTGGAAATGGAAGACCCGAAGAAGCGGGAATTACTTGAAAAATTCCGCGTAGCACGCGCCAAGAGTTCTCTCGACGAGGCTATGAGAAATATGCATAAGACCTTGGAGCAAAGAGATAAAACAGGCAAATGCCGAATTACAGAAGGGTCTAGGGTGCATATTCTTGAGTTGTTTAAATTCTTTGATCACGAATTGAAGGAAAACACGACACGTCTGATAAATAAAGCCCAGGAAGTTCCGAAAGATTTCAATGAATTAAGCGAAGACGTGTTTAAATCAAGAAAAGGCATTTGATAATTCTTCGTCAAAGTGAGGAAGAGGCACGAAATTTATTTGAAAAAGCTAAATTTTTCTATATAACAGTGTTTCATTTCTGCATGAAAGATATGTTTAGAATATGAGCGTTGATTTAAAAGGTATTTTTGGGAGTAGAATCCAGATAGGTAGCAAATTGCGGTCTATCATGGGTGTGTTCTTTAATCAGGACAGCCAGGAGGTCACTGATTATAAACCGTCGTATCAACGCAATTATGTGTGGGACGACGAGAAGGCTACCTATTTTATAGAGAGTATATTTTTGGGTACGGAGATTCCACCGCTGGTTTATTTCAAGACCATTACGGATGAGGCTATCAAGAATGAGATAATTGATGGCCGCCAGCGATATCAGACTATTTTGCGCTTTGTGCAGGGTGACTTGAGATTGAAAAAGAACGGCCTGCAACGTCTGGGCGAGGTAAAAGAAATTGTGGGAAAGACTTTCGATGAACTGCCCGACAGCTACAAGTCGCTGTTCCAAGAGACACGTATCAGAATCATTGAGATTCGTTTCCTCACAGACCATACTCCCGAAGAGGAAGATGCTTTGAAGAAGGAGATTTTCCAGCGATACAACTCCGGTATTACTCCGTTGAAGAACTTGGATATCTATAAGGCTCAGTACTATTACAATGACTTGAACACTTATTTGAAGCACGAGTTGAAGGAGGATCCATATTTCGATGTCATCCTTTCACGCGTGTTACGTTTGGAAAAAAGCAAGTCTGAGCAGAAAGCTGTGAAGATTAGGGAATTGTTGGTGTTGAACCGTATTCCTATCAAATACTATGCTATCCAAAAACAGCAGGTTATTCGTAAATACTTTGAGCTTTTGTCCGACCAGATTACAGAGGAGGAAATCAAAGACGTTTACGACAATTTTAGACGCCGTCTTGGCTTGCTGGACTTCATTGAAGCAGGTTTTACGGATGCGAATGTGCCTTACAATCGCTTAATAGGCGAGTGTCTATATTGGGCAATCTCAATTGTGGAAATGGAAAAAGACTGCCATCTGCAAGAGGACATGTTTATGCGCAACCGGCTGGTGGATTATATAAGAGATAATATTGACAAGTACACTACAGTCCGTAGTTCTTTTGCCAATATCCTTTTTGAGCGCTTTGAGTGCACAGCAGCCTTTTTTGAGCAAGATTTTAACTGTGACTTTACTTTATATCTCTACAATAACGAAAAATTCAAGAAGGAGAATAAGCAGGCTGTTCTCACACAGGAGGCTCCGCAAAAGTTTGATGATTTGCGCATTAATAAGCCAGATCCCACATCTGTGGAGGTAAGCGAGTTGTTGCTTAATATTAACAACAACCGTTTCTTGATACGTCCCCCTTACCAGCGCAATGAGGTGGGCAACCGCAAGAAGTCATCTTCTATTATTGAAAGTTTGTTGCTAGGTATTACCCTGCCGCCAATATTTGTGTTTAAACGGGCGGATGGCGTTAGTGAAGTTATTGACGGCCAGCAACGCATTTTGAGCATTCTGGGCTTCATCGGGAAACCCTACCGTGATGAAAAAGGAAATGAGCAATACTCCAAGCAGAACAAGTTTTCACTTGACCTTCGTGATAATGGTATTTTGAAAGACCTCCAGAATGCTCATTTTGATGATCTTCCGGTGAAAGACCGCAATAAGATTATGAGCGCCGACCTTTCAGTGATAGATATCAAGGAGTCTCAGAATCCTAATTTTGACCCAGTAGACTTATTCGTTCGTTTGAACAACAAGCCATATCCTATTGCTAAGGATAGCTTTGAGATGTGGAACTCATTTGCCAGCCGGGAGCTGATTGACACCATCAAGAGTGCTGTGAAGCATAATGACAAGTGGTTCTATCTTCGTCAGAAGAACGTCAGGATGGACAACGAGAACCTGTACACCACACTGGCTTACTTCCAGTATGCTTACCTCCAGCACGGCAATGCCGAAGGCGAGCTTGTTCCTGAGCGCACGCTAGAATTGTTTAAGATAGGTAACCGTATTAATTGTCGTTTCCGTTTGCGCCCTGAGATTTCCAAGTTGATGGAGCAGGAAGACCATAGCGACTTTATTTGTGCCGTCAACAGTCTTGAATTTGGTTTTGTACGCAATGTGAAGACCATACTTGATCAGGAACTGCTGAGCACTAGTTCCAGCTGCGTAAGCCTCAGTAAGCGCTTCGACAGTCTACTGAATTTCGAGGGCAGCAAGCGCACCCAGATGATGTTTTACCTACTGTGGATTCTGCTTCACGACCTCTCTAACCAGAAGATTGCCGAAGACCGCTTTGCGGTGTATAGCCGTGTAAAATCTATTGTTACGATGTTCTCCGACGGTACGGATATTGACGATTTCAAGGCCGCAGTGAGCGCTTTTCGTGAAGAGTATGCCTCCATTGAGCCGGAAGTGGGTTTCTTCCTTCCCAATGTGGCCGAGTTGTATGATAGCAATCAAGAGGAAAAACAGAACGTGGACATGGTACTTGACCTGATGGCCACCCCCATGCGCCGTTTCAATGTACAGCATGTTCAGGGCGAGCTGCCGTTGATGAAACAGCAATTAGGTATCAAAGTCACCCGCAGTGGTATAGCCCCCCGTTATGTGGAGAGTGTTTTGAAGAGCCGTCTGTTTTACTTTTTCTGCACCGCCATGAAGTCCACACCGGTGAAGAAAAGTACCGTTTATAACTTTGATTTTCCCTATGTGTCGCCCGAAGTCCAGGCGCAGATGATGAAGATACTGCTTTATACCGAGATAGCTACAGGTTTAGAGCGCGAGTTTTTTGAGCGTATTCTTGACCTGCTGATGTATGAGCGCATTGCTGTGGATGAGTTCCGTCGTTCCGGCATTAGCATGTATGAAACTGTAAAGGCTTTGCCAGACCTTGCTGATCAAGTTGACGAGAACAAAAGAAAGATTATCGTGAAAGAAGTGTATAGCCGTGAAAACCGGCCAGATGCCCAGATGTCATTGTTGCTGCTCAAGAGCATTGACCTGGAAGTATCCCGTAAATTTGAAACTTGGAAATATTGATGCGCAGGATTACCCAAATCACACTTGACAATTTCCGTGCTTACTTTCACCCGCTTGACATTAAGATGCCAGCAGGTGAAAACCTGCTGATTTACGGTGAGAACGGAAGCGGAAAGAGTTCCTTATACAAGGCGTTGCGATATTTTCTTGCCAGTAGCGTCAATGATAAATTGCCTTTTGAGGTAAACCATTTCTCTGGCCGCCTGGAGGGAAAAATTTCTGTTACCTACATAGATGTAGATGCTAACGGTGAATTGCTTCCCGGCACGGAACAGACTTTTACAAAAAGTACAGATGCTGCAGCTACCGACAACGATCAGGCATTTATTAAGACCAGCCACCGTGCAAGTGGTTTCTTGGATTACTCACAACTGCTGGAGGTCTATTTGAATAATGGCAAACGCCCTAATCTATTTGAACTGATTACCAAACTTCTGGGCAATTATATAGATGCAGGTATTGACACACGTCCCTTGAGTGATTTGATTACTGGAATTGAGAAAGAATTAAAAGCCGGTTACCACCGTACTGATTATATACATCAGCAGGGACTTTCTGATTTTAGAAAACTGAAATCTCTTTTCCCGCAACTGATAAGCAAGCTGAATGCTGAAATCACTCCTATGATGGGTAAGTATTTTCAAAATATGGGCTTAGATGTGGAGTTGGTGGATGCACAGGCGATACTCTATGATCCATGGAGAATAAAAGATATGGAAGTACAAGGACAGGTATATGTAAAAGTGAAGCATCACGGTAACAACCTGCCCAACTATAACGACCGCCTTAATGAGGCAAGACTATCAGCCATAGCAACTTGCCTTTATCTGTCATCTTTGAAGTTGATAGCCAGGACCAACGACACCCGCGTCCTTTTTCTGGATGATGTCTTTATTGGTCTTGACTTAGGTAACCGCCTGCCAGTGCTGGACATAGTGAAAAAAGAGTTTACTGATTATCAGCGTATTATCACTACTTACGATAAGAGTTGGTACCTACAAGCAAAGGAGGTACTTGCTGACGTTGGTGGGTGGAAATTCTATGAGATGTACGAGGGAGAATTTAACGATGCAGCAGGAAATCAATATACGAAACCTATCTTGACCGAGGCGAATTCCTCATTTGGACGTGCATGTTTCTTCCTAAATTGCAATGAACACCCCGACTACCCTGCTTCAGCCAATTATCTGAGGAAATCTTTTGAGGAGCTATTACAGAAGTGTGTCTATGACAAGACCATTCGCGATGAGAACTTTGAGGCGTTGCCTGCATTCCGGCTTACAGCACTTTTGAAAGCATGTCGTCGTTTTGTAGACCAAATTCCAGATTATGTTGTTCCGCAGGCTAAGATAGCAGGTCTATTGGCAGATTTGGCTGCGTTGTTACATCCCTTACTGCATCCGCTGTCACATTATGTCCCTGACATTCCAACTTATAAAGCAGAGTTGAAGAAAGCTGTTGGCATCTATGAAGATTTGCTGCAGGAAGTAAAATTATGCGATTATAACAGCCATTGTAAGGTGATATATGAAAAGGGGCATAAAGTGGAATTTGTGGTGAAAGGCGTTTCTGGTTGGGTGTTCAATTATGTACTTACACTGAAAGACAATCTATATCGTTACGATAACAATGCTGGTGGTTCAAATATTAGTCTGTTTGAGATGCGTACTGTAATGATGCATTGGGTTGATGAAAATGGTAAGCCCAAGTCCCATTTCTTCAGTACCAGTAATGACACGGGTAAAAATATGGTATATAACGGCTTGCAGGATTGCCATGATAAGATTTTGAGCTATCTTTTGTCAGAAGGAAAATTTACAGATTTTGATTTAAAGCCGTTGAACGAAATGTTCTTTGTGCCAGATGACAAGAATATAATGCATACCTTAAAAGAGTTTTTGACAACAGTATAAATATTTACGTCCCAGAACCCAGTTTGTGTTTACCTCGTAGCCTGAGGTGCAGGAGGAGCAGTAACACAATTTTGATAATGTAAATAAATATAACGGAGTTTAAGAAGTTGTCGGCTTTGTCGTACACAAGGGAAGAAACAAGTCAGATAAAGAATGTCACGGAAGTGACGGTGATGAGATAAAGTTACTGATTATTTTGAAAGACTCATAATTGCGCCGCCCAACTGGCAAAAGACGAGAGGCGTTAAAGAAGATTTGTTTGGGTTATGGTAGAGATACGGAAGACAAATATATGTTGCATTGATTTGAGTAAGGATTGCATAGACTATCTTAAGTCATTGGGGCTAGATGTATATGAAGGCTCTTTTGGTTCTGTTTTCTCTTTTAAATGGGATGTCGCGTATACTCGTCACTATTATGTCCTCTCTGATGTGAATTTTCCGGATAATCTTCATGAATATCATGTGTTTGTAGGAGATACAGATATAGCTGTACGTAGGGAATATAAACCAAATGAACATCATATAAATGATATTGCAGACCCCAATGAGCATTGCTTAACTTGTAGTAGTCCAATCAATATTCTAGATTTGCGTCCATACGGATCAAGAATGCTGTGGGATTACTTCAAAAATGATAGTAATAAAAGGATTCAGGTCGTATTCATTGGAGAATATAGCTCTGTCTCTTACACCACAAGCGAGATTGGTTATTACAATCCCAAAAACATAGGCTCTTTTTCCAATTATGATGCATGGAGTTTGCAATATGGAAAAAGAAAATATGGCAATAGGGTGGTATTTGAAGACAATAGTTTGTCGAGAATTCTTTATGAAGGCAGATTAAATCAGGTAAAGTACTACCACACATTTATGACTCCTTATGTGGGTGATGACGACAATCAAAAAGTAGATCCCAATTTTATTCCCCTTCTTAAAAATGAGAATGGCGAATGCGTATCATATTTGTACTGCACTAAAAATGGTAGTTTGTTTTGTGTTTTGCCACAAGTAGAAGATAAGTCATCTTTACTAAAGTCTTTGTTTGAGAACATATTATTCCCGCACTACTCGAAATTCTTCCCAGACGTTGAGGCAAAGCTTTGGATTCATAAAGAGGATTATCTGCTGCCAGAAGAAAAGACCATAAGAGACAAGATAGCAGCAAAGCAAGAGGAATATAAGATTGCGATCGCAGCATTAGAGAAGGAGGCCGAGGAGGTTGGCAAGAAGAATGATTTTCTGAAACAACTTCTGACAGGAACAGGAGACCAGTTAGTTAAGGCTGTTAAGACATATCTAGAATGGCTTGGCTTTGAAGACGTTATTGACAAGGATGAAACCCTTGATGATGGCGAAACAAAGGAAGAAGATTTAGACTTGAATTACAATGGTCAGTTGGTACTTCTTGAAGTAAAGGGTATCAATGGTACTTCAACAGATGCTGAGTGCTCTCAGGTCAATAAGATAGTATTTCGGAGGATGAAGCAACTGAAAACGACGGATGTTCACGGAGTTTATGTAGTTAACAACCAGAAGAATGTTGAGCCACTAAGTCGACAGGTACCACCTTTCAATGATAACCAAATATCCGATGCAGAAAATCAGGATCGTACAATGATCTATACAACACAGCTATTTGCATTATTCTCTGACATTGAGAATGGTTATCTTACGAAAGAAGAGGCCCGTGAGTGCTTTTTGAGATCAGGACTAGCTAATTTCCATTCGAATTTAACCTGTTTAGGTATGCCTTACGATTATTATCAAAAAGACACGGTTGTTTGCTTGGAATTAGACGGAGTTCAGATATCAGTGGGCGATACATTGTACTTTAAGGATTCTCTTAATAAACTGGTCGGATGTGAGGTGGAAAGCATTCAACAAGATAAGCAATCTATTAGTACTGTCACCACAGGTAGGGTTGGCATAAAGTTGAAAACAAAGGTACATAGAAATAGAGAACTTTACAAATGCTGACAGCAGCCTGCCTCCCAACATAGTATTGTTGCTAAGAATAAGATATGGTATTCAAGGATACAAAAATCAAGAATTTCTCAGAGGTGACGGATCCACTGAAATACATTTGAAATGACTAAGTCCTACTGTTAATTGTCAACTGTCAACTAAACGAAGTTTGAAATAAATAATTAACGAATAATTACATGGTCGATTACATGGCAATTAATGTTGAGGGTTGATAGTTTTCGTTATCGTTGAACTATTTTTGAAAAATTTTTTGTAACTTTGCACCCTAATTTGAGGTCTTGAAGGCCTCCGAGTTGAAGTTCTAGTCACAAAGCAACTGAAAATCAGAGCGATATGATGAGAATGGAACAAAATGGTGATTGTTTAGGGCGCGACACAACGATGTGTGGTGACCCCATTTTTTGGTTTCCAATGAGGGTGACGTACTCGCGTGAACTCAAGATTAAGGCAGAGCTAGACCGGTTAGCGATTGATAATTTTCTGCCGATGACGTATAAGTTGGTTGATGCTGATACAGAGAATCCTCATCGTGAACTAGTACCTGCCATCAATAATCTCATCTTTGTCCGCTCGTCTAGGGATCGGATCAGTAGTCTGAAATCGACAAATGTAGTGTTACAGCCTTTGCGTTATATAATGGACCGGACAGCCCAGCAGGCACATACCATTATGACGGTGCCAGATGCCCAGATGCAGAATTTCATGCGTGTTGCTTCCAAGACCGATGATAGCGTGATGTTCCTCAATGACGAGACGGTAGTTGGCAAGGAAGGCAAGCGCGTTCTGATAACAGGTGGTGTTTTTGATGGAGTCACAGGAGTCATCCGTCGTGTCAAGCGTTGTAAGCGTGTGGTCGTCGAGCTTGAAGGTATAGCCAGTGTGGCTATTGCTTTTGTGCCTGCTGTATTACTTCAAGAAATAAAGAATTAGCTGTAAGTCCAATAATGATTTCAGGTAAACAGCCTTCGTTCACCGCTGAGAATTCGCTCACCGCTAAACCCTCACCGTTAACCGCTGAGAATCCGCTAACCGCTTAACGCTAACCAATTAAATATAAGACCTCAGACCTCATAGCATGACAGTAGCCAGTCTCTTGGCATATTCGTTCAATCCGTGTGATTCGTGTTCGAAATAAAAGAAATATGAGTCTTTCGCGTTTTTAGATGTAGATAAAAAATTAACGATATATTAGTGTTTAAATAATGAAAACAGCATTAATTACTGGTATTACTGGTCAGGATGGAAGTTACCTGGCAGAATTTTTGTTGGAAAAAGGATATGACGTACATGGAACTATTCGTCGTAGTTCTGTGGACTTTCGTGAGCGTATAGCCCATTTGGAGGGAACTCCACATTTCCATCTGCACTATGCAGACTTGGGCGACTCTATGAGTGTGCTGGGCGTGATTGGTAAGGTACGCCCTGATGAGATATATAATCTGGCAGCTCAGAGCCATGTGCAGGTCAGTTTCGACTCTCCTGAGTTTACTGCTGATGTTGATGCCGTAGGCGTCCTCCGTATCTTGGAGGCTGTGCGCCAGTTGGGCATGACGGAGACCTGCCGTATCTATCAGGCATCTACCTCAGAGCTTTATGGCAAGGTAGAAGAAGTACCTCAGAATGAGAATACACCTTTCCATCCCTACAGCCCATATGCTGTAGCAAAACAGTATGGTTTCTGGATTGTGAAAGAATACCGTGAGGCTTACAACATGTATTGCTGCTCAGGTATCTTGTTTAACCATGAGTCTGAGCGTCGTGGTGAAACCTTCGTAACCCGTAAGATTACACTTGCTGCAGCACGTATCTCTCAGGGCGTACAGGATTGTCTGTACCTTGGTAACATGGATTCTTTGCGTGACTGGGGCTATGCAAAAGATTACGTAGAATGTATGTGGCTCATTCTTCAGCAGGACAAACCTGAGGACTTCGTGATTGCCACTGGTGTACAGCACAGCGTTCGTGAATTCACAGAACTTGCCTTCAAACACGCAGGTATTGAATTGAAGTTCGAGGGCGAAGGTCTCGACGAAGTTGGCGTAGTAAAAACTGTCAACTCAGCCATCAGCCATCAGCCATCAGCCATCAAACCCGGCGACGTAGTCGTAAGGGTAAGCCCTGATTTCTATCGTCCTACGGACGTGGTGAACCTTTGGGGCGATCCAACAAAAGCAAAAGCTAAGTTGGGCTGGAACCCTAACAAGACCGGCTTTGAGGAGTTAGTGAAGATTATGGTTGAACATGATATTGCCAAGGTTGCTGCTGAAGGTGCCGCTGCCAAAGTTCGCACTAACCTTGCAGAATACTTGGAGAAAGGCATTGTTAAATAAAAAGTTGAGAGTCGATAGTTGAGAGTTTAGAGACAGACTATAAAGTTTAGAGTTGAAAGTTGATGGTTGAGAGACAGTGTGTGGCCAGGCCGCAGTAGTTGATAGTGGAAAGTAGACTAGGTAAACTCTACACTTCAAAAACTGACTCTAAACACTACACTCAATACTTTAAACTAAAAGAAAGGTATGGAAGTTTTCGGTTATCGTAAGTTGATAGCATATCTGAAGGCTAAGGAAGTCGTGAAGCGCACTTATAAGCTTCTTAAGAAGTTTCCCGCTGAAGAGCGTTACGCTATGTGCGACCAGCTTCGCAGAGCTTCGGTCTCGATAACCTCAAATATTGCAGAAGGTGTAAATCGTTATTCAGTGAAAGACAAATCCCATTTCATTGAGATGTCTTATGGTTCACTGATGGAGGTTTCTTCTCAGTTCGAGATAGCTGAAGACCTTGGTTATATTTCTACTGAAGATAGACTTAGCATGGATCAGTTGATTGAGGAGGTTGCCCGTTTACTTTCTGGACTACAGAAAACTTATAAACACTCAACTAATTCAACTGACTCTAAACACTAAACACTCAACTCTAAACTGTTTGAATTATGGAACAGAATTCCAAGATATACGTGGCTGGCCACAGGGGCATGGTAGGTAGTGCCATTGTCCGTGAACTCCAGCGCCAAGGCTATACGAACATAATAACAAGAACCCACAAGGAGCTCGACCTCACCCGTCAAGAGGCCGTCGAAGCCTTCTTCGCTCAGGAGAAACCCGAATACGTGTTCCTGGCTGCTGCCAAGGTAGGTGGCATTGTCGCTAACCAGAGCGCTTTGGCCGATTTCATGTACGACAACATGATTCTGGAGATGAACGTCATCCATGCCGCTTGGCAAAACGGCTGCAAGAAGTTGGAGTTCCTGGGTTCCAGCTGTATTTATCCCCGCATGGCCCCCCAGCCTATGCCCGAGAGTTGTCTGCTCACCAGCGAGCTCGAAAAGACCAACGAGGCCTATGCTCTTGCGAAAATCAGCGGTCTGAAGTACTGCGAGTTTTTGAACCGCCAGTATGGTACCGACTATATCAGTGTGATGCCCACCAATCTTTATGGCCCTAATGATAACTATCATCCTGAGCACAGCCATGTGCTGCCTGCATTGATTCGTAGGTTCCATGAGGCTAAAGAGGCTGGGTTGAAGGAAGTCACCTGCTGGGGCGACGGCAGCCCGTTAAGAGAATTCCTCTATGTCGATGACCTGGCCAACCTCTGCGTGTTCCTCATGAACCACTACAGTGGCAACGAAACGGTGAACGCTGGCACCGGCAAGGAACTCACAATCAAAGCCCTCACCGAACTCGTTGCCAAAGTCGTAGGCTATAAAGGCAAGATCGAGTGGGACACCACACGTCCCAATGGCACCCCTCGCAAACTGCTTAATGTCTCCAAAGCGGCTAAACTCGGTTGGACTTATAAAACCGAGTTAGAGGATGGAATCCGTCTCGCATATAAGGATTTTCTGGAAAATCCGATGCGAGCAGAAAGATAACATCTTACATCAGCCTTCAGAGCTCAGACATCTTATTATCTGTGATATCGTGTGACAAAATGATGAAAAATATACTATTTACACTCCTTTTGCTTCTGAAGCAACAACTTCGTCTGCTCAGATTTGTAATGTACAGACAGATGAATACAAGAAAGAGGTCCGTGATAAACTGGCACTGGATTATTCCATGCCAGACTATAGCACCAAGAAGATAGATGCAAAGGTCATGGGTGCACATTTAGCTAATATTTTAGAATCATTATGTGCTAATTATAATCAACCCGTTTATCTTGGTTCGCTTAGCGTAATACAAAGTAGTCAGGTGGAAGGACTGAATTATGGGCGTATAAAGAGCATGAAACTTGAGAATGTTACCAAGACAGGTACCGAACTCACAATACGTTTCAATACAACTTTGGAACCTAACAATTTGAATTTGAAGAAGTCTCAACTGCTTTTCCATTTTGTTGATGGCGTGTCTGAAGATGTAGCAACGAATGATTTCTTTTGTACTTTGTGTAGATATATTAAGGAATAATGGACAACGATAAGATTCTCGAACAATTACACTATTTCAATATTCATGCTGATATTGACTCGGTTTACGGTAACTGGGCAGTATCTACCGATGGTGATGTGGTGAATTGTCTCTACCCCTATGCTATTCTTGCCATTCATTTCAAAGATGCAGATTGAATGGAAAAGATGAAAACAAAGGTCTGGTTCAAACCAGAGTGTGAGGAATCATTGAGTAATGCTTTAAATAGGGCTAAAGAATTAATTAAGTAGAAATGTCGTGAGACACTATATAAAAAACGTTATGTATAGGGCGGGGAACCCGCTGGTCTCTCATAAAGAAAAGGTTCAATAATCCAGCGGGCCTGCCCGTTTTTAAAAATAATAACATAAACTAAAGTGATATGAAGGTAGTACTTTTAGCAGGCGGTTTCGGTTCCCGTATTAGCGAGGAATCTGTTTTCAAACCAAAACCAATGATAGAAATTGGAGGTATGCCTATTCTTTGGCATATTATGAAGGAGTACGCCCATTACGGACATAATGAGTTCATCATTTGTGCAGGGTATAAGCAGGAATATATTAAGGAGTGGTTTGCAAACTACTTCATTCATAATAGTGACATCTCGTTCGATTTTCGTGGCGGGAAGAATGAAATGACGGTACATCACAGTCATTTAGAGCCTTGGAAGGTTACTGTGGTAGATACAGGTTACAATACCATGACTGGTGGACGTATCAAACGTGTACAAGAATATGTGGGCAATGAGACATTTATGATGACCTATGGTGATGGCGTATGTGATGTAGATATTAATAAACTTCTTGAATTCCATAAGAGTCATGGTAAGAAAGCCACCCTTACCGCTGTTAAAATGAAGCAGGAAAAAGGTGTACTTGATATTGCTAAAGATATGGCTGTCCGCTCTTTCCGTGAGAAAAATTCTATGGATGGAGCTCCTATTAATGCAGGTTATATGGTGCTTGAACCGTCAGTGTTTGATTACATTGATGGTGATATGCAGCCTTTTGAGCGTGAGCCCTTAGAACAGCTTGCTGCAGAAGGTGAGTTGATGTCATATGTTCATGAAGGTTTCTGGCAGTGTATGGATAACATCCGCGAGAAAAATATGCTTGAAAAACTTTTAGCCGAAGACAAAGCCCCATGGAAACATTGGGACCGACAGATACCAAGTATTGAAGCAAGAAAAGTAACAGGAATTATTTGATAAGATAAGAAAGAATAATAGATATGGCTAAGAAAGAAGAATTAAAAGCTCAGATTTTAGAGCTGACACGTGAGTATTATAAAGAGGTTCATGCCCAGAAAAAGGAGTTTGAACCGGGTAAGTCATTTGTCCATTACGGTGGCCGTTTCTTCAATGATGAGGAGATGGTAAACCTTGTGGACTCATCACTAGACTTCTGGCTGACACAAGGCCCTTGGACGCACAAGTTTGAGCGTCGTTTGGCTGATTGGTTGGGCGTGAAGTTTTGTGCTGTCACCAACTCTGGTTCTAGTGCAAACCTGCTGGCATTCTACACCCTTACTTCTCATAAGTTGGGCGACCGTAGAATAAAGAAGGGTGATGAGGTTATTACTGTAGCTGCAGGTTTCCCCACAACCGTTACACCTATTATTCAGTATGGTGCGATCCCAGTGTTCGTGGATGTGGCACTCCCTGGATTTGATATTGACGTTAACCAGTTGGAGGCTGCTTACAGCCCCAAGACCAAGGCTGTGATGATGGCCCATTCACTGGGCAATCCTTTTAACCTGAAGGCTGTTCTGGCTTTCTGTGAGAAGCATAACCTTTGGCTCATTGAGGACAACTGTGATGCCCTGGGTTCTGAATACACCATTGATGGTGTAACTAAGAAGACCGGCACCTGGGGCCACATTGGTACCAGCAGCTTCTATCCTCCTCACCATATGACGATGGGTGAGGGTGGTGCCGTTTATACCAACGACCCGTTGTTGAACAAGATTACGCTTTCTTTCCGTGACTGGGGACGTGACTGCTGGTGTGCATCAGGTGTTGATAATACCTGCCGTATGCGTTTCACTGGTCAGTTTGGTGAACTGCCACAGGGTTATGACCATAAGTATGTTTATAGCCATTTTGGTTTCAACCTGAAGATTACGGATATGCAGGCTGCTGTGGGTTGCGCTCAGTTGGATAAGCTGGATCAGATTGTGGCAGCTCGTCGTGCGAACTATCAGATGCTTTATGATGGTCTGAAAGATGTTCCCGGCTTGATTCTTCCTGTAGCAGAGGCAAACAGTAATCCTTCATGGTTCGGGTTCCTGATTGCAGTGAAAGAAGATGCTGGCTTTACCCGCAATGAACTGACAGGTTATCTGGAGCAGAACAAGATTCAGACCCGTAACCTATTTGCAGGTAACTTGACCAAGCATCCTTGCTTTGATGAGATGCGTCAGACGGGTGAGGGCTACCGTATTGTTGGTGAACTGAAGAATACCGACTTCGTGATGACCAACGGCTTCTGGATAGGTGTATTCCCTGGCATGACCAAGGAGATGAACCAATGGATGATTAAGTGCATTCGTGAATTTTGCATTGAGCATGCAAAATAAGTTTCAGGTTTCAAGATTCAAGTTTCAAGAGACATGAATATTGACGTTTTCAATAATTTCTATAAAGGCAAGAAAGTCCTTGTAACTGGTCACACCGGTTTCAAAGGCTCATGGCTCTCTATCTGGCTACACGAGTTGGGCGCGGAAGTGGTAGGTGTAGGCCTGGAACCCTATAGCGAGAAGGACAACTTCGTTCTTTCCGGCATTGGTAAGAAGATTAAAGCTGACATCCGTGCGGATATTCGTGATGGAGAAAAGATGAAGGAAATCTTCAAGCAGTACCAGCCGGAGATTGTCTTCCACTTTGCTGCACAGCCTCTAGTGCGTCTCAGTTACGAAATACCTGTTGAGACTTACCAGACCAACGTGATGGGAACCATCAATATCATGGAAGCCATCCGTGCAACGGAAAGCGTGAAAGTGGGTGTAATGATAACCACCGACAAATGCTATGACAATAAAGAGCAGATGAGAGGCTACAAGGAAGATGACCCGTTTGGCGGTTACGATCCCTATAGTTCCAGCAAAGGCGCTTGCGAGATTGCCATTCAGAGCTGGCGCAGGAGTTTCTTCAATCCAGAAGACTATGGTAAGAAACACCATGTAAGTCTTGCCAGTGTACGTGCTGGTAACGTGATTGGTGGTGGTGATTGGGCAAAAGATCGCATCATCCCTGATTGTATCCGTGCTTTGGAGGCAGGAAAGCCCATTGACATCCGTAGCCCGAAGGCTGTCCGTCCCTGGGAGCATGTTCTGGAACCTTTGAGCGGTTATATGCTTCTTGCACAGAAGATGTGGGAGCATCCCACTGAGTATTGTGAGGGATGGAACTTTGGACCGGAACAGGAGAGTGTACTTACAGTTTGGGAAGTAGCTTCAGCTATGGTTAAGAACTTTGGCTATGGAGAACTGAAGGATGTGTCAGACCCCAATGCTCTTCATGAGGCTAATCTGTTGATGCTTGATATCACCAAGGCTAAAACACGTATGGGATGGAAACCTAGATTGGATGCAACACAGTGCGCTATCCTAACCTCTGACTGGTACAAGCGATATAAGAAAGAGGATGTTTACAGCATCTGTATTGATGAAATTGAAAGATTCATACAATGGAAATAATAAAGACTCCATTTGAGGGATTGCTGGTTTTGCAGACAGTGAACTTTCAGGACAACCGAGGAGGATTCCAGAAATTGTTCAATTTTGACTTCTTCAAGGAGAATGGTTTGGATTGCGATTTCAAGGAGTTCTACTATTCTGTGAACAAGGCAAATGTGGTGAGAGGCATGCACTTCCAGACACCTCCTTTTGACCACACAAAGGTCGTATATGTGAGCAAAGGTCGCATCAAGGATGTGGTCGTGGATATTCGTAAGAACAGCAAAACCTATGGAAAGTGCTTTTCAATTGAACTTGATGACCAGAAAGGACAGTACCTGTATATCCCGAAAGGGTTTGCCCATGGATTCGTGTCCTTGGAAAATGGTAGCATTGTGAACTATGCACAAACCACATGCTATGCAAAGGACAATGATTGTGGGATTGATGCTACATCCATTGGTTTTGATTGGGGCATTGAGAATCCTATCCGTTCTGGTAGAGATTTGACATTTGAGAAGTTAAACGATTTTAATTCACCATTCTAATGAGAATATTAGTAACAGGAGCAACGGGTTTTATTGGAACAAACCTTACCCGTGAGCTCAGAAAGAATAACGACTTGTTCATCCTAGGACAGTTCGAAGGCGACCCTGAGAAGCTGGGATTGCCTGGAATCGTGATGACTGATGATATTCAGCGATTGACTGATTATATCAAGTCTAATGAGATTGAGGGAATCATTCATTTGGCTTCTCTTTATCTGACTGTTCATACTCCAGAGCAGGTTAAAGACTTGGTGTTATCCAATGTGTATTTCGGAACTGCAGTTCTGGAGGCTGCTTCTTTGGCAGGTACTGTTAAGTGGTTCTTGAACACAGGTAGTATCTGGCAGAATTATAATGTGAAAGGAACGGCATACAATCCTGTAAACCTTTATGCGGCCACCAAGCAGGCTTTCATTGATATGGCTAAGTATTACAGCGATGTGTTCGGAATTCGTTTCTGCACATTGAAACTCTGTGATACATATGGCCCGAATGACACCCGAAAGAAACTTTTTAAACTCTTCAAGGATTACTCGGAAAGCGGTGAGGTGTTAAAGATGTCGCCTGGAGAGCAGAAGATAGATCTGATATATATCACCGATATTATTGCCGGTTTTACCCAACTAGCAGAGTTGCTAGCATCAGATGTAGAGTTAGGTGAAGAATATGTGCTTACATCTGGTAGACAGATCCCTCTTAAGGAGCTGGCGAAAATATTCTGTGATGTATCTGGAAGAAAACTCAATATCGAGTGGGGTGGCAGACCTTACAGAGACAGAGAGGTCATGGTGCCTTGGAAAGGAACACCTGTTCCGGGATGGGAAGCACAAGTATACGTAGAGAAAGGTATAAAGCTTTTTCTAGGCGAATAGTAGAAAAGAACGAGTTGTTATCCTTTCAAGAATTGAATAGACATTAAAGTATCGAATGGATATTAAAGTATCAAAAGGAGATATCATCTGGAGTTATATTGCGCAGTTTTTTAACGTGGGCGCAGGGTTCATTACTCTTCCTTTGGTTTTGAATAAATTATCTACCGAAGAAATAGCTATGAATTACCTCATGATGACTATAGGTGCAATGGTGGTTTTAATTGATTTTGGCTTTTCTCCTCAATTTGGTCGTAATATATCATATGTGTTTAGTGGCGCTCAGACTCTTGAAAAAGAAGGACTAAATTCAAAAGTGGGCTATAGTATCAATTATCATTTATTAAAAGGGATGATTGATGTTGCTAAACTGGTCTATCGTGTAATGAGTATGATAGTTCTTTTAATAATGCTATCATTCGGTACATGGTATATACATAAGGTTACTAATGGATTTGCTAATGTAGATAATTCACTGCTTATCTGGATAGTTTATACAGTATCAGTTTTTTTTAATATATATTTTTGCTATTATACTTCCTTGTTGTCTGGAAGGGGGCTAGTGAAAGAGTCAAAAATTGCACAACTGGCCTCTAAAATAACATATATAGCATTATCCTATATACTTATTTTATGTGGTATGGGACTTTTGGGGTTATGTATAGCAAATTTTATATCGCCGTTTGTCAATAGATTTTTAAGTTACTTTTATTTTTATGATAAGACCATAAAGGAGAATCTAAAAGAAGAAATTACGACTAAACAAGAAAAGAAAGATCTCTTTTTAATTATTTGGTATAATGCAAAAAAATTAGGTTTAAATTTTATTGGAGGTTACGCAATTCTGAAGTTTTCAATGTTTATTGCAGGATTGTATTTAACGGCAGTGGACGTTTCTTCATATGGTTTGTTAATGCAATTGACAAATATAATAATGGTAGTCAGTACAACACACTTCTATTCAATCGTACCGGCATTAACATCCTATAAAGTTGATCGGGATAAAGAAAAGCTAATAACTTCTTTTTCATTATCTTTGAGTGTATGTTATGTTGTCTTTATTGTTTCGTCAATAGCACTTTTATTGCTTGGGCCTTTTGCTCTACGACTTATTGGCTCAAATGCTATGCTTCCAGCTACAATAGTAACGACGATATACTTAATCATAACATTATTAGAGGCTAATCATTCTTGTTTTGCAACCTTAATTGCTACAGGTAATGAAATACCTTATGTTAAGGCTGGTTTAATTTCTGGTGGTATTATATGTATTATTGACATATTTATATTGAAATATACGTCTTGGGGGCTGTTAGGAATTGTTATTGCCCAGGGGCTGGTACAGGCTTTATATAATAACTGGAAATGGCCTAAGTGGGTTTGTGACGATTTGGATATTCGTTTTATTGAAATAGTAAAACGTGGTAATACTAATCTTTTTAGTACAATTGAAGTGATTTTAAAACGAAGGTTTAGCAAATGAGAGGGTGTAAAATATCAGAGACATTCCTAAAAAATAAGATGATTGATAATTTCTCAGTTAATGGGGATAAGAGATCAATTTTGATTAAGGGGGATTGTAATAAACAAAGCACAAAATATTGTATAGGCATTCCTACATATAAAAGAGTAGAAACTCTTAAAGAAACAATAGAAAGCATTCTAGCTCAAAATAGAATAGAGGATTATTATATTCTGGTATGTGATAACAATCCTGAAAGGAATGATGAGACTGAGCTGTATATTAAAAGCATAGATAATAGCAGAATATTGTACTACAAGAATGAGGTTGGACTTGGAATGTATGGCAACATTAATCGCATTTTTGAATTAAGTACAGCTCCGTATACAATATGTATACACGATGATGACTTGTTATTCCCTCATTTTTTATTTATTGTAAATCAAGTATTAGAAAAATATAGTGATATAGATGTGCTTTGCCCCAATAGCGTACAATGGAATCCAGATAAGGAAACAAAACCAAAAGAAACACTATCAAAGAATAATTTTTTATACAAAAACACTCCGTTGGATTGTGCTATTACATGCCCTCATCCTCCAACGGGAATTGTTGTTAAAACGTCTAGTATCCTTAAAATAGGAGGTTTTGATCCGCAGAAATATCCTTCAAGTGATTATTATTTTAATGTCTTTGCCTCTGAACGGTTAAATGTATATACCCTCCATCAACCTCTCTATGTATATAGATGGGGAGTCAATGCTACATTAAAGCTGGATACGATATTATCTTTTATTGAAAAAGATCTGCCTTTAAAACAGTATATCATTGATAAATATGCTATTTTGAAACCTTTTGCGAAAGACATTTTAGTTTTGTATTCTAATTATAAGATGTATATGTTAAAGACATATCATCAGAATTATGATACATCTCAGTTGACGATGTTAATCACAAAACCGAGCGTATCGGAAGTTAAGCATGCATATAAGTTTAAAAAACTTTTAGTGTCATTTCTTAAGATAAAACATATTTTTAGTATAAGATACATCAAAATAGATACCCAAATATGCAGCAAGATATAATAAAAGATAGGGTTTCACTTGTTGTACCAGTTTACAACATGAGCAAGTATGTGCCACACTTGTTTGACACGATATTAGCTCAAACATATCCCGATATACAGGTAATCGCTGTTAATGATGGTTCAACAGATAACTCTTTAGAGATACTGGAATCATATATTGAACGGTTCCATAGAAAAGGTTATGCACTGGAAATATACAGCCAAGAAAATGCGGGCTTGGCTGTGACCGTTCGTAACGGTCTTCAATATGTAAAAGGTGAATATGTGTCATGGCCTGATAGCGATGACTTCTATAACTCTGAGTATGCCATTGAAAGAATGGTTACGACTCTCAAGAATGCGCCAAGCAATGTAAGGATGGTTCGTATTCAAGAGAAGAAGGTTGAGGAAGATACAGGAAAGGTTTTGTCAATAATGGGTGAACCAGTATATGATGGAGAAGGCACAAGTCTTTTTGAAGACTGTCTTTATGCTCGAAATGGGTTCTACATGCCACCTATTGGATATATGGTTGACTTTAAATCACTGATTGAAGAAACCGGGTTGGATTATTATACAGAAAAGTTGGCGGGACAAGATTGGCAGCTTTATTTGCCTATTCTTTACAAATTTCGTTGTGTGACAGTTCCCGAGCCTCTATGCACTTACTTGGTACGTGGAAATTCACATTCTAGAGGACTTTTCAAGGGGTATGATTTAACGCTCAAAAGATATATAGCATATCGTAACACCTTGGTGGAGACACTTAAAAGAATAAAAGGAATGCCAGATGATGTGAAGCAGATACATATATCAAATATAGTCTATCAATATAACCGATGGTTTTACAATATAGCGATAACAGCAAAGAACAAAAAGGGGTTGGAAGAAGTTTATTATAGCTTTGATGAGGAAAATAAGTCGAGGTTGGGTTTTATACTCATATACTATTTTTCCAAACTGCCAGGAAGTATGGATCTCTTGTCACTTCTACTGAATGTTAGGCACTGGACAATCCAGAAAATCAGTAAGTTGAGAAAACGGGGGGGGGTATAATTGCTTTGATGTACGTACCTTACATAATATTTTAAATGCAAGTCGGGAGCAATTCTTGTATCAGTCCTTGGTCTATAACCTTCAAACAATATAGACTATGGAAGCAAGAATTGAAAGAGGAAAGGTTTCGCTTGTCACTCCTGTATACAATACTGGTAATTATATATCACGATTGTTAGATTCTATACTTTGTCAGACTTATCCTAGTATTGAATTGATAGCGGTAAATGATGGCTCAACCGATAATTCTGCTACAATCATACAGCAATATGTAGAGAAGTTTAATAGAAAAGGTTATGAACTGAAATACTTGTATCAAGAAAATCAAGGGCAGTCAGTAGCCGTTCTAAATGGGCTTCATTATGTAACAGGAGAGTTCGTTGCATGGCCGGACAGTGATGACTACTATTGTACGAGTGATGCCATCCAAAAAATGGTGGACAGACTTAAGAGTATGCCGCCAGATTATGCAATGGTTAGAACACAGGAGAATGTTGTCGAAGATGGTACATGGAGAGTTTTAAGGACTTCTGGCGTGAATGCAAAAGAAAAAGAAGATAGAAGCCTTTTTGAAGATTGTTTATATACACAGAATGGTTTTTATTTTTGCCCAGGAGCCTATATGGTATATACCGAAAAACTTATAGAAGAGACAGATCTTGACATATACACCTCGAAAAATGCAGGTCAGAATTGGCAACTCTATTTGCCTATTTTGTTTAAATATAGATGTACTACTATTTTAGAACCTTTGTATGCTTACGTTGAACGAACGGTATCTCACTCAAGAGGCCAGTTTGCAGGCTATCAAAAATTGAAAAAGAAATATGAGGTATACGAAGAAACAGAAATAGAGACACTAAAAAAAATAAAAGGTTTACTAGAAGATGAACTCCTGAAACATCTTAGTAAGATTAGAGCAATGTATTATCGTAGGAAGATGTCTTTGGCTGTTGAGTATGCGGTTAATGAGGACATAAAGAATCTCTATCAAGAACTAAATAGAACAAATGATAGCGGTTCTACATATAACTTGCTGTATGCGGCTTCATTCATTCCTGGGTGTATCTATTTCTTGTCATTAATATTAAAAATAAGACATTATTGTTATAAGCTAAAAAAATGAATATTCCACAGTCAATTAAAAAGCCATTAATAAAGATATATGGTTATTTCCTTGCTCGTAACTATAAGTTGCGAATAGGGTTCTATCATCTTAGAAGATCTTTAAAATACGCTGCGAACAAAAACAATCGTAATGGTTGGATTGCAGCATTGAGAGTAAGTTGCCATATACTAGAAAAAGGTCTCACTATGCCAAATACACGTTATGGATTTGGTCAATCAAGAATTTTAGCAATAGTGGATAACCTTAAAAACAATCGTCAATACGAAAAAGAAGAAGAATACCTCTATGCTATTGGCCTTTTAAAAGAGTACCTTGATTTGCATGATCGCAATCAACAGGAACTGCCGACATCTTATAGAAAGGCAATCGAGGACATTACTTCTCGGTTCCCCGAAATAGAACCGGTCAAGCAGATAGACATAACTTCTGATATGTATTTTGCTGATATTAATGCTCCTTTTAATGTGCTAGTAAAATCGAGAAGAACAATTAGATATTTTGAGGATGCAGCTCCATACGAAGATGTGGTCGAGGCTGTTCGAATGGCGGGATATGCACCATCTGCCTGTAATAGACAGTCAGTAAAGTGCCACTACTTTGAAGGTGAAAAAGTTCAGGAAATATTAAAAGTTCAGACGGGTAATAGGGGATTTGGTCATCTTGCACCACAACTGATTGTTCTCACTTCTGACGCTTCGATGGTGGGGGCAAAGGAATATAATGATTCTTTCACGAACGCTGGAATTTTTGCTATGAATCTTTCGTATGCACTTTATCATAAAAAAATAGCCTCTTGTATTTTAAACTGGAGTGTGCTTTCAAAAGATGATAAGAAGCTTAGAAAGATTGCAGGCATTCCTTTCCAAGAGACTATTGTGCTGATTATTATACTCGGAAAGACACCTAAGGAGTTTAAGATAGCTGTGTCCAAGAGACAACCTGTAGAAGAATACCTCATAAAGCACTAAACAACAATGAAAATAGGAATTTTAACATTTCATAGGGCAACCAACTACGGTGCAGTACTTCAAGCATACGGATTAGTTTCGTATTTGAAGTCTCAAGGACATGAAGTAGAAGTGGTGGATTACAAGCCTTCAGGGATGGGATTATTGTATTCACCTATCATGGTGCCTACGCTTTTTAGAAAACTAAAACGTATTGTTCTAAACGTGTATATGCTTCCATCTCTTCCACGTAGAAAGAAGAAAAGAGACATGTTCTGGAATTACACGGAAAGGACATTGCCTTTATCAAGACCAGTTTGTGGAGTAGAAGCCTTGCCTAATTATGATGCTTATATAGTTGGGAGTGATCAAGTCTGGAGTACAAAATTTACGGGTGGTCTTGATAAGATGTATTGGGGCCAATTTGATAAGCGAGTTGCTAAACTCATATCGTATGCAGGGTCTGCTGCTGAGGATATGGAGGGTTCTTTTTATGCGACTGATAATGCAAAGTTTCTAGAATCCTTCAATAGTATTAGTGTTCGTGAAGATGAATTGAGGCAATATTTACAGAGCAAGCTAACTAATAAAACTATTTCGAAGGTTCTTGACCCAACATTACTTGCAGGGCGAGAGGTATTTGATGAGTTGATCAAAAACGAAAAGGCTCCAGTAAAACCTTACGTACTGGTTTATCAGGTAATTCGCGAGAAGGATAGCGAGATACAAGAATATGCGTCAATGATAGCAAACTCTCAAAACAGTGAAATATTCGAAATAAAGAATTCACAACTTTATGTCAGTAAAAACGGTCATACCAAAGTGATCTCGGAGCTAATAAATCCATCCAAATTTGTTAGTTTGTTTAAGCATGCATCATACATTATTACGACCTCATTCCATGGAACGGCCTTTTCGCTGCTTTTTAATAGGCCATTCAGCGTAGTATCAGTAAAACCAGAAGTAGATTCCCGAGCAAAGGATCTCCTACAACAAATAGGAATTGAAGAAAGGATGGTGACTCTTCCACAATTAGAGTATAATATGGATTTAAATTGGGAGTTCGTCAATTATAGATTAGAACAGCTTAGAGAACCATCTAGGAGTTTTTTGGATGAAGCATTAAAATAGTATGTCAATAGCGCGTAAACTTATCAAAACATATCGTAGTGTACAGTATGCCGTTTGTGGTAGAGCTACATATGGAGTTATGAAACAAGGTCAACCTTGCCATATAGAGCCTTTCAAGGAGGATGTGAATCATGGTGATGTTGTGCATCCGTGTGTGAGATATATTCCTGAAGGTTATGAAGGGCACTGTTGGTGGCTGGTTTATACTCCTTATTATAATGCTGATGCTAGTATGGAAAACCCCATTTTGTGTTATGCTGAAAGCAACGAACCTGTGCCACCAACTGATTGGAAGGTATATTGTGAAGTAAAAGGGAAACCGAAAAAAGGATATAATTCTGATCCAGTACTGCTTTATGATGGTGGAAAACTTTTTGTTTTCTGGCGAGAATATGGTACAGAAGGTTGCGAAAGGAGTGGTCATAAAGTTGCTACTTTTGGGGGCATTGTAAAGGATGGGAAGATTGCTGATGAGTTCGGTCCAGTAGTATGGTCAGATGACATGGAGATAGATAAAGAGGTGAGCCCAACCTTTATCCTGAAAGATGATTCTTATCTTTGTCTTGCCATGCATCTTCAATTCCATTCTAAGTGGATTAAACGACAAAGTAATCTATTGAAGGGTTTCATGACAAAACTACTTTCCGTAACTGACGTACTTGGATTAGGCAGTCAGCAGAAAAGCTTTGGAATAGCTCGTTGGTTTTCTAATAATATAGATAAGCCTTTTCGGTATAGAGATACTGTGAAATTCAAAAACTGCAATTCGCTATATCGACCTTGGCATATGGATTTCTTTGAATATCAAGGTCGCCTCTTCGCTATTGTGCAAACAAATCAGTGCAATGCGGACTTGTGTTTGGCTTACAGTGAAGACTATGAATATTTTACATTTTACTCAAAGCCTTTAGTTACAAATGCCTCTATTGATAAACTCGGAATATACAAGCCTACAGCAGGAGTGGTCGATAATAACTTCTTCCTCTACTACACTGCCCAAGATAAAGATAACCGTTCGCTGAATAAGCTTTATTTAACAGGAATGGATATGAATTCTTTGTTGGAACGGCTTAAGAAATAGAAAATCATGGGTAATCGTTTAATCTTAACTATATCGATATTACTTTTTCTGTTCACGCCATCATTGGCTAGTAAAACTTATTTTTTATTATCTCCTGACAAGGCCTTCGCCATTCAATGTAACCGTGAAAATACTATCTATGAAATTAGAAGTGACTTTAACCTTAATGGTACTACGGTTCGCATCCCTAGAGGTTGTGTTTTACGACTTAATGGCGGATCTGTAAATAATGGTCGCTTGTTTTTATTGTCAGATTCCAAGATTGTTGGGAATGGCGAAAAACTCAGCAAACTTGTACTAGGAGTAGAAGATAAGAACGTTGAAAATGTTCTAATTGATGGAGTTGAATTAGAAGGAAATAAGGTCGCTGCTAAAGAGAAAAATGGCTTAGCGATAGGAATAAAGGTTTATCCTGGCGGAAGTGTCAATGGCTTTACTGTCTCTAATTGCAGGATTCACGGGTTTAATGCAGGAGCATCTATACGTGGAAGCAATGTGACTATTAAAGATAATGTTTTCTATGATAATGGTCATGAGAATACTGTTACAGGTGTACATGATGATGAAGTAGATGTTTGTGCGGGTTATAGTCCAACAGACTCAAATACTTGTAATTTTATTATTACAGGTAATAGATGCCTCTCCAAGTATGTCCACCGAAATATTGACTGTGGAGAACTTTTGTCTGAGGATAATATCCTAATCTCAAATAACATCTGTGTGTGTATGGATGGAACTAATCAGAAGACAATAGGCGATATCAGGAAATCTCAATGTATTATGGTGGGCTATACTGGCCTTTCTGAAAATGATAAGGGTGTAATCATTTCCAATAACATTTGCAAAGACTGTAGCTGGGCAGCTATCTATGTAAGGGCCAATAATACAGAGAAAACGGTCAGTAAGAATGGTTATGTGGCACTTATAACGGGGAACTATATTGAGAATGTAGTCAAAACATCAGGAAGTAAATTTGGAGCAGGGATTGCTTGTGAACTGAGAGAAGGTTCCATTATATCGAATAATATCATCAAGAATTGCACTCACGGCATTAATATAGGACAGATATTCGCTAACGGATATGTAAAGGTGTGTGGAAATATGATTGATAACTGTGAGTATGGTGTACTTAATGATGCGGTTGCAAAGCAAGTGGATATAACCAATAATAGCATAACGAATGTGGGTGTGCAAGGAATATCTATCACAGAGACGACATCTACGTCTACTATTAGTAATGAGAAATTCATGAGCATTGATGATAATACCATCACGCTAAAAGGAGCAAAGTCTGTGGGGCTGTTTCTTTATAACATAAGTGCCACAGCATGCCGTGTTGGAGGAAACTATATTCACGGGGTGAGTGCTGGGACGAATGTGGGAATCCTATTCAGCAGCAGTTCAGCATCGTCATCGATGACCATCAGTGATAATTATCTGAGTGGTTGTAAAGTTGGCATCAGCAGACAGTATGGCGATAAAGCGAATACAAAAGCGTATAAGATGAATGATAATGTATTTACCAACTGTTCACGGGATGTGTCCGGTTTATAACCATTAGAAGGGATGATAGTTCTGTTTTTTCATTTGAATGGCATAGACGGCAATGCCGGAGGTGTCTCCCGAACGACAGAAACGTTGGGGATGATATTTGAAGATAATGGAATAGATGTATGGTTTGTTGGTGCCAAGAATATAAATAAGGGGAAACAATATCATCCACATCAAATATTCCTTCCCAAAGAAGATTGCATTAACAATAAGGAAAATGTGGATTTCTTGAGTCAGTTTATCAGGCAGAAAGAGAATATTAGTATTATCAATCAGGCGAGTTTAAGTAATGAAGCTGTTAGTTTTATCGCAGAGGTAAAGAAACATACGGGAGCCGGTGTTATATCGTGTCTACATAATTCTGTGTTGACTCCAGTACTTTATGGGGCTTATCAAAAGGAGTTTTTGTTGAGAAAAAAGCATCTCTCGTTTTTATTTGAGATTATGCGTACCCCACTAGTCACAAATTTGATGACGAATATATATATATGTAAGTACAGGCAATTCTATCAAAACATATTAGACAAAAGCGACAAAGTAATATTGCTTTGCAATGGTCAAGTTGATGAACTTAGGAAGATGTGTGGGACTATAGATGACAACAAAGTATCTGTTATTCCCAACTGTCAGTTGCCTGTACAGGAGTCTGAAATGAATGAAAGTAAAGAAAATTTGGTGTTGTGGGTAGGTACTGTAGACTATTCGATTAAGCGTCCTGACAATATGTTGCGGATTTGGAATAGGATTTATCAAAAACATCCAGATTGGAAACTGACAATTGTGGGTGATGGTTCAGCATTGAATGATGTGAAGTCAATGGCGAAGGCTATGGGCCTGAAAAGAGTGTCATTTGCAGGACGAAAGTCACCAGAAGAATACTATAGGAAAGCTAAAATAGTTTGTGTAACCAGCGTCCATGAATCTTTTTCGTTGGTTACAACAGAGGCACAGGCTAACGGGGCGGTACCGGTGGTATTTGATAGTTTTACAGCTGCATCTATTGTGGTAAGGGATGGTGAGACAGGTATATTAGTGCCTCCTTTTAAACTTGATGCTTTTGCAAATGAAGTGAGTAGATTAATGAATGATAATTATCGGCTGAATAATATGAGTGAAGGGGCAAAGAAATCAGTTTCTCAGTTCTCTCCCGATATAATTTACAAAAAGTGGCAAGAAGTGTTATGAAAGAAATGGATATAGCTCCTACCAAACTTGAAAAGCAAATATCCTTATTTGTTACATTGCAGGTGGTTTTGCTGGGTGCCAAGAATGTATTGGTACAGGGAGTACCATTCCTATATGATATCAACGAAAGACTGAATATAATAATTTTGTCCTTTGTAAGTTTATCGTATGCTATTGTTCTAATAAAATCTTTGTCAAGGAAATCTTGTAAAGAGGCTTTTGTTTTCAATGCATTCATTATTCTTTCCATTGTTATAACTTTATGGTTTTTCCCGCAAAATATTAAGCCGATACAAGCAATAGCTTTAAGGTGGATTGTTGTATGTTTCATCACGGGCTATCTGGTAAGCAAACTCAGAACCTTTGAACTATTAGAGAAGTATATGCTGACAGGAAGTTATGTCTTGACATTTTCATGTTTGATTTATGCATATGTTATTTCTCTTATAGGTCATACTGCAACTTCCGATTGGAGTTCTTACTCTATGACCATGTCAAATGTGGCATTGCTGTCTGTAATATGGCAGTTGCATGCTTTTTTCAAAAAAAAGAATAAAATAGCACTTTTGGCTGCTATTTTGGGCTTTATGGTAATATTCATGTATGGCTCACGCAATCCGTTACTAGCTATAATATGCTATATAGTGATTGAATTATATGATGATGTAAAACAATCCAAATCATCATTAAAAAAAAGTTTTGCCATTATTATAATTATTATTGCCGGCCTTTTCGCTATTCAAGGGAAACAGTTGATAACAGCTGGAGCAAAATCTTTAATAGCAATGGGAATCAATAACAGAACAATATCTCTCATAGTTAATGCTGATACAGAGGATTTCTCAACAGGTAGGGACGATATTCATAAAGATATTAATGCTTTGATATGGGATAATCCATTTACAGGTAATGGCATATGTGGTGCTGAAGCAAAAATCGAAGAAATGGCCCACAGCTTTTATTTGGATATATTTGTTACATATGGCATTATTATAGGATCGTTTTTCTTAATAGCTATTATCCTTTTATGTATTCAAGCTCTTAAAAAATCAAAAGGGATAAACCATCAAATTTTAATAATGTATATTTGCCTTGTATTTCCTCGTGGATTTACGGGAGGTGATATGTGGCAGAGTGATGTGTTTTGGTGGTTGATGGGAATTGTATTTATGATATTGACAACTACAAAATTTAAGAGAAAATGGCAAGTATTGCAATCTTAGCAAAGGAAATTGTAGCAAAAGTAAGTCCAAAGCTATTGGCATCAATAGAGTTTAGACATGCATTTGGTCGAAATCTTAATTGGAAGAATCCTAGGGATCTGAATGAAAAGATCAATTGGTTGAAGTTTTATTCAGATACTACTTTGTGGACACATCTTGCGGATAAGTATGCTGTGAGAAGTTACGTTGAAGAATGTGGGTATAGTGAAAACCTTGTGAAACTATACGGAAAATGGGATAGAGTGGAAGATATCAATTGGAATTTGTTGCCAGAACGTTTTGTGATGAAGGTGAATAATGGAAGCGGTGATATTCTTGTTTGTAAGGACAAAAGTAAACTGAATAAGGATGAGACTCTAGCAACATTCGATAAGCTTCTTCACAAAACTTTCAGCAATTACAATGGTGAGCCACACTATGCGGCAATGAAACCTTGTATAATTGCTGAAGAATTGTTAGACCCCACGAAACAGCCAATAGAGACAGATACACTTATTGACTATAAGATATGGTGTTTCAATGGTGAACCAAAATATGTGTGGGCTTGTTATAACAGGCATGAAGGCTCCGTGGAGGTGGCTACTTATGACCTTGACTGGAATCGTCATGATGAAAAGTCAATATTTACTTGGCATTACAAGAGGGCACAGAAAGATTTACCCAAGCCAGTTTCATTGGAACAGATGCTGAAAATGGCAGGAAGACTGTCGGAGGGATTTCCGCAAGTGAGAGTTGACTTATACGAAGTTGACAGCAAACCATATTTTGGTGAGATGACTTTTACGTCAGCAGGAGGTTTTAATAATTTCTACACTCAGGAGTTCTTGAACGAACTAGGTGATTATGCAGACCTAAACATATCCAGAAGGAAATTATGATTGAAAAGATAGTTTTTCTTGTTAGTTCGCTTTCTCAACCTAGGGCTATTCGTAGGGTGGAAAACATTGCAGCTCTTGGTTATAAGGTTTTCGTCTATGGTTATGACCGAGGGCAGTATAACTGCAACAAGTTTTCAAAGGACATAGATGTGGTTGTATTGGGTAGCATGAGCAAAGGCGGAGGCTACATAGGTAAGTTCAAGCAGATAGGACAAGATATTAAGGATGTAGTGAAAAAGCATCGAGGAGAGAATACTTTATTCTACTCCTTTGGCTATATTGAGACATTCTATCTACATAAACAAGGTGTGAGATATGCTTACGAAATATCAGATATTGCTTATAGCGGGGGGATGATGGGGCGGCTACGCCCTATTCTTAAGCAGATAGACCGGAGGATGGTGAAGGATTCAGAATTTACCTTGATGACATCAGAAGGTTTTAAGAAATATCTGAATGTGAAGGACGCAAAGATAGTAATTCAGCCTAATAAGGTAAACAGAAAGCTTCTTGGATGCCAGCGGAATGAGCTTAATAAGGAAGAAAACAGGTTTGTGTTTTCTTTTGTTGGCTCTATCCGTTACGAACCGGTTCTGCAATTTGCAAGGGTCATTGGAGAGTATTTTCCGCATCACGAATTCCATTTCTATGGTGTGGCAAATGTCGATTACACTAAGCAGAAGTTGGATGATATGACAAGCAAATATCCAAATGTTAAATTGTTTGGAGCATTTATGAACCCTGATGACTTTGAGGAGATATATAATAAAGTCGATATCGTTGTGACTACTTATGGACACACGTTTAACGAAAACATTCTTGATCCTAATAAATTATACGAAGGTATTCTTTTCTGTCGTCCTCTAGTTGCGACAGAGGGAACATTCTTGGCTGAGCAAGTGGAACGTTACAAATGCGGATGGAATATTGATTCATCTACAGATGACAGTATTAAATTGTTTGTAGAGAAATTATCCGCTAGTGATGTTAATGAGTTCTCTAAAAATGAGAAGGCTCTTCCAGACGAGTTTGCTTTCGATAATATGGATGCTTTAAAAGGAGTATTATGCACGCTATAGCAAAAAATTTGGTTATTGCCTGCCAGACTTGTGGTTATCTGATGAGGGATATGATTAGGGCATACTCTGAAGCAGGTTATACCGTAACGCTTATTTCATCTCAAGACAGTTGGGATGGAATTAAGAAAGAGTTGCCAAAGAGTGTAGGTCATCGTAAGGTAATAGCCTATGACAGATCGTCAACTATTAAGCGACTATTGACGTGGAGTTTTTGTGCCTTACAGATGTGGTGGAAGGTTTTAGTTCACCACCATAAGGACGAAATACTCTATGTAAGCAATCCTCCTTTCAGTCCACTTTTGCCGCTGGCACTTGGAAACAAGTTCTCGCTTTTGATATGGGATATTTATCCAGATGTTTTGGTCAGTCAGCACGTATTTGGGAAAGAAAGTAGGGTGGTGAAATGGTGGGCCAAGAAGAATAACAAGGTTTTCTCTCAAGCCAAGCATGTGTTTACAATCAGTGATGGAATGAAAGATTGCCTTAAAAAGTATGGCTCTGATGAAAAGATGAAGGTTGTGCCGCTATGGCCAGATGGCATGATGCTGCGAGTAGACAAATCGGAGAACCTGTTTATTAAGGAGCAGAAGTTGGAAGGCAAGTTCGTTGTAATGTATTCTGGCAACCTTGGTAATACTCACAGGATGGATGTTCTTCTGGATGTGGCACAACTTGTACATAATGAAGATGTTGTCTTCCTGTTGATTGGTGAAGGAGGAAAGAAAAAGATGATAGAGGAGAGAATAGAAAAGGAAAAGATTCGGAATGTGCGATTACTTCCATTTCAACCTTTAGAAATGCTGCCTCATTCACTAAGTGCCGCAGACATTGCAGTAGTCACCCTCGATTATACTTCGTCGCAGATGAGCGTGCCAAGCAAGACTTTTAATTTGATGGCTGTAGGGGCACCATTGATGTGTATTGCTTCGCCAGATTCAGAATTGGGAAATTTGGTAAAGAAGTATGATGTTGGTGCTATTTATCCCCCTGAAAGTGCTGTGGAAATGGCGAAGTTCGTAATACACCTTAAAGCTGAAGAACAAGTTAAAAATCGCTATAGAACAAATGCTATGGTTGCTGCTCACAATTATACAAGTGAGAATGCTAAGATGTTTGTTGAAACTATTTGAGTTATATGTATAAACACTTTTTCAAACGATTAATTGATTTCTTGATTTCGTTGATAGCTTTGATTATCATTAGTCCTATTATGCTGGTCGTGACTATTTGGCTTCACTTCGCCAACAAAGGTGCTGGTGTATTTTTCTTTCAAGATCGCCCAGGTAAGAATGCGAAGATTTTCAGGGTCATAAAGTTCAAAACTATGACTGACGAACGAGATGCTGATGGTAATCTTTTGTCTGATGCAGACCGCATAACTAAGGTTGGTAAATTTGTTCGTAGTACATCTATAGATGAATTGCCTCAGTTGATAAACGTTCTAAAGGGTGATATGGCTCTTATTGGGCCACGGCCTCTTTTACCAGAATACTTGCCGCGATACAGCCCTGAGCATAGCCATCGCCATGATATCAGACCAGGAATCACAGGATGGGCGCAAGTCAACGGAAGAACGAATATCAGTTGGAAAGATAAACTGGATTATGATATATGGTACGTGAATCATATTTCATTCTGTCTAGATTTAAGAATTATCTTTATGACAATCAGAAATGTGATTAAACGTGAAGACGTAATATTGTCTGACGTACCTTTTGAAAACGAAAACATTTAAACGATGAAACATTTGATTATTATTGCCGCCGGAGGTTTTGGGCGGGAAACCTATTGTTCTGCCACAGAAGCAATAGGGTATGGGACAGAATTTGATATAAAGGGGTTTCTGGATGACAATCCGAATGCCTTGGATGGATATGAAGGATATCCACCCATTATAGGAACACCAGACAATTACGAACTGCAGGAAGATGATGTATTCCAGTGCGCAGTAGGAAGTGTGAAAACCCGAAGAGAACTTAGTGAGAAGATACTCGCAAAGGGAGGTGAATTTCTGACTTTAATACACAAAACGGCTTATCTTAGCAAGAACGTGAAAGTCGGCAAGGGCTGTATGATTCTTGCCGGCGCTAGAATACAATGCGATGCTAAAGTCGGAGACTATGTGATAATGCAGCCATACGCGATACTTGGTCATGATGTTCAGGTTGGGAATTGGAGTTTAATCAACGCACTTGCTGATTGTGGTGGAATGTCTAAAGTTGGTGAGATGTGTACGATTAACACAACAGCTTTCATATTGCCGTTAAGTAAAGTGGAAGATGGTGCTACTGTAGGTGCTGAAAGTCTTGTGCTTAGGAAGGTAAAAGCCGGTCAGACAGTGATGGGAGTGCCAGCTAAGCCTTTGATGATGCCAGGAATGCCGAGTAAAAAATAGTTCAATATAAATAGTTAATAACAATTTAAAATTTTTTGAATGATGGAACAGAGTTCAGAAGAAAAAGTATTGTCATTCGACGCAATGGAATTGACAAAGTATCAGCCGAATCGTTATCCGTTCTTGCTGATTGACAGAGTAACAGAATGTGTGCCTGGCAAATATGCTAAGGGTTTCAAGAACCTGACATGGAACGAATGGTGGTTTCCTGTACATTTTCCAGGTAACCCCAATATGCCTGGTTGCTTGCAGGTTGAGGCCATGTCTCAGATGCTGACCGTTGCTATCATGACCACTCCAGGTATGGAGGGTAAAGTTGCACACGGTTATAAGGTGAACGTGACATTCCACGAGGAGTTGCATCCTGGTGACAGAATGGACATTGAAGCAGAGGTGTTCTCATTTAAGAGAGGCCTTTGCAAGGGACATGTAGCTTGCTATTGTGAAGGAAAACTCATCGCAGAGATGGATAACACCATCATTGTTCCTGAGATTTTCTATCAGTACCGTCCGAAACCAGTTCAGAAGTAATTTATAAAACTCATCGAGTATGAAGAATATACCCGATATCAAAATTGGCATCATTGCAGGCACCACGGACTGGATGCCCCAAGATGTGGCTGCTGAGAACCGTCAAAGGCTTGTTGAGACCTTTAAATCAAAGTATGGTGAAGAGGACGTTTATGAAAGTCCCATCATCATTACAGACAACGAGGTGAGTATCAAGCGTGCGATGAAAGACGTTCAGAAAGCAGAGTGCAATGCAGTGGCTTTGTATTGGGCTAACTATGGCCCTGAATCAGCAGGTACGCTGTTCGCACAAGAATTCGACGGTCCTATCATGATGTTTGCAGGAGCAGAGGAAGGGAATGAACCCTTTATCCGTGACCGCAAGGATGCGATGACTGGATTTGTGAATGCCTGCTATGCCCTGAAGTTGAGAGGGACCAAGGTCTATGTGCCTTCAAGCCCTGTCGGAACATTGGAGCAGTGTGCTAAGATGCTTCATGAATTCTTTACGATTGCCAGAACACTGGTGGCTGTCAAGGATCTAAAAGTCATAACCATAGGTCCGAGACCATCCAGTTACCTTGCAGCCAGTGCTCCTAACCACTTGCTCTATGATTTGGGCATAGAACTGTCTGAGTACTCTGAACTCGAGTTACTGAATGCCTACCAAAAGCATGAGGGAGATGCCCGTATTGAAAAGGTGGCTGCAGAGATGACCGAAGAACTTGGCGAGAAAGGTAATAAGTACCCTGCTATTCTGCCCAAGTTTGCCCAGTACGAAGTTACCATTGAGGACTGGATTCGTGGCCACAAAGGCAACCGCAAGTATGTGACGATGACAAGCACCTGTTGGCCCGCCTTCCCGCTGAACTTCGGATTTGTACCTTGTTATGTAAATAGCCGTATGACAGGCAAAGGAACACCTATTGCCTGCGAAGTAGATGTTTACGGAGCGGTTTCCGAGTATATTGGACAGTGCGTGAGCAAGGACATTGTAACCATTCTGAACCTGAACAACAACATTGCTGAAAGCGTGTATGAGGCCAAGGTGAAGGGTAAGAAGTTCAATGGCAAAGAGTACCAAAACAGCGACCTCTTTATGGGATATCACTGTGGCATAACCTGCTCAAAGAAACTGAAGAGCTGTAGCCACGAACTCCACTTTGTGAATAACTTGCTGATCGGTGAAGAACAGTCCAAGGGTACACTCCACGGAGAGGTGATTCCCGGAGCCATTACACTGTTCCGCCTCCAGGGCAATCGTGACGGCAAGTTACAAGCTTATGTATGCCAAGGTCAGGTGCTCCCCGAAAGCATAGACACTTACGGTGGTCGTGCCTTCATTGCAGTGCCTGAGTTTGAACGTTTCTTCAGGAATGTGGTGCTTGAAAAACAGTTCCCAAACCATGCTGCCGTTATTTTTGGACATTATGGCAAGGAGCTGATGGCAATCCTGAAACAGTTAGGCGTTGAGGATGTTGAGTATAACCATCCAAAGGATATGCCTTATAAGAATGAGAACATCTATCATTCGAACCCAGAATGGTTCTGATTATGTAAAAAATGACAGTTAATTATTTATTAAACTTATAGGAGATTAAGAAAATGACAAACAAAGAAAAGTACAACAACGCATTTGTAGAAGCTCTCGATGCACAGGAAGATCAGCTGGAGGGCTTGAAGTATCAGGACATCCCAGCATGGGATAGCGTAGGTCACATGGGACTTATCAGTGAGATTGAGGATGCTTTTGACATCCAGTTTGAGACTGATGACATCGTGGACTTCAACAGCTATCAGAAGGGTATTGAGCTCCTGAAGAAGTATGATGTGGAAATCTAGTTTAGAGTTGAAAGTTTAGAGTTGAGAGATTCTATGACTGATAACGATAAGATTAAATCGTTACAACAGCATGCCAAGCAGATTAGAAAGCGTTGTCTTGACATGGCTTTCAACTGTAATGGCAGCGCACATCTGGGAGGAGGGTTGTCGCTTGTAGAAGCGATGACCGTTCTCTACGGAGATGTGATGAATACCAGTAACCGTGCTTTACCATACGAGCAGATGGATAAGTTCATCCTGAGTAAGGGACATGGTGTGCTGGGATTCTATGCTGCACTGGCAGAATTTGGGATTGTTGACAAACAACTGCTGATGGATACCTTCATGCAGAACGATTCTGATTTCATTGCACATCCAGTGATGAAGCCAGAATACGGCTTGGAGTCTTCATCAGGTAGTTTGGGGCAAGGTATCTCAATGGCTGTTGGCTTGGCACTTGCAGCCAAGAAGAAAGGCTACCCCTATCAGACCTATGTCCTTTGCGGTAATGGCGAAAGTAACGAGGGTAGCGTTTGGGAAGCCTGTATGAGCGCCGTGAACTATGGCTTGGATAATTTCACTATGTTCTTGGATAACAACCATATGCAGAGTGACGGTCATAGTCCTGAAGTGATGAATATCTCAGATAAATATACTGGGATGCTGAAAGCTTTAGGTTTCCAAGTGTTAGAAATTGATGGTAATGATATGCAACAAGTCTATGAAGCTTTCCATGCTCCCCACGAGCTGGGCAAGCCCAAGGCTATCGTAGGTAATACCATCAAAGGAAAGGGTATCAGCTTTATGGAGAATAATAACGAATGGCATCATAATCGTCTTACAAAAGACCGATATGATGAAGCCATGAAAGACCTGGAGGAGGCATAAGATATGATACAGATTTCAAAAAGAGAAGCAAAATTGTGGTCACGCCTTGGTGCAAGAGCCACATACGGACAGGCTATTCTTGAAATGGCTCGCCAGAGAGATGATTTCTATGTCATGTCTGCAGACCTTTGCCAGAGCTCAGGTTTGTTTAAGTTCCGTGAAGAATTCCCTGACCGTTTTATTAACTCGGGTATAGCAGAGCAGAACCTGATAGGCGTTGGCGCTGGTATGGCCAAGGATGGTACTTGTATCTTCGCCAGTTCATTTGCACCATTCGTAACCATGAGAGCCTGTGAACAGGTTCGTATGAATATGGGCTATATGCAGTTGAACATCAAAACCGTCGGTTTAGGTAGTGGTTTGATTATGGCTCAACTCGGTAATAGTCACTACGGGGTAGAGGATGGCTCTGTAATGAGAGTAATTCCAGGAATGACGGTAGTGAATCCTGCCGATGGCGTGGAAATCATGAAGACAGTGGAAGCCTTATGTGATTATCCTCATCCAGCTTACTTGCGTTTGACTGGTGGACCTGGGCTGCCTATGGTGCACGAGGATGATATAGATTTTCAGATAGGTAAAGCTATCAAATTACGCGAAGGTAAGGATATTGCAATCATCGCCTGTGGTACAATGGTGTATTATGCCAAGAAAGCAGCTGAGTTGTTGTCAGGAAAGGGAATAGAGGCATCTGTTATCGACATGCATACTATTAAACCTATCGACAAAGAGGCTATTGATGCTGAATTAGGCAAGCAACTGCTTGTGACTGTCGAGGAAGCTTCAATTGTAGGCGGACTTGGCAGTGCTGTGGCTGAGTATATTGCACCTAAGAAGCAAAAGCCTGCCCAGTTGATGTTGGGTATCAAGGACACCTTCCCTCATGCAGGTACTTACCAGTATTTGCTGGAGAGTTGTGGTTTGACTGCCGAGCAGATTGCTGCTGATATAGAAGCTGCTCTATAAAGCATGGATAGATATACTATCAATGTAAAGAATACCATGATGGAAATCTACAGGTTTCGCTATGAGCCTGTAGATTCCAATATGTATTTTATTCCTGTTGGTGAAGAGGGATTTGTACTTGATCCTAATATCAATGAGGCTATTCTTCCTTTATTCGACAAGTATGGTACCAAGCGGATTCAGATCATGTTGACGCATGAACACTATGACCACACTACTGGTGTGGAATGGTTGCAGGAGAAGATGGAAGCACCAATCTTTTGCCAAGAAAGGTGTGCATATTCCATTTCATCTGACAAAGGGAACAACCCTAAATTCGTGGCATTGGTGTTAAAGAATAAGGACAGAGAAGATGGCGGACACCGCTATGAAGATTTTAAGGCTAACTATAAGCCATATACGTTAAAAGCAGATGAGACATACGAAGAGCGAGGAATTGTAAGAGTAAGCGATGTCTCATTTGAGTGCTTTTACACCCCTGGGCACAGTCCCGGAAGTACTTGCTACATTCTGGATGGCAAGTATGTTTTTACGGGAGATTCCTTGATTCAGAATACTCCTACCGTTTTACGTTTCAAGACTAGCAATAAGGAAGTGTTTGAGCAGAAGACACTCCCTTTCCTACAATCACTGGATAAGAATATGCTGGTTTTCCCTGGTCATGGGGAGCCTTTCAAAATAAACGAAGCAAAATACCTGTAGATGTTTGATTTAAAAAGATACAAAGAAAGAATAGCTGTTATCTCCGATAAAGGAGAACAACTTACTTATGGCGAGCTGGATGTCCAGGCCGCCAAGTTTGCAGATGCCGTAAAAGACAAGGGCCTGCTAATCTGTCTCTGTGAGAACCGTGTTGGCTCATTGGTGGGATTCGTAGGATGCCTGGAGCACCACATTCCCATTGTGCTGTTGGATGGTGGAAAAGATCCCGGGAGCATTAAGAATCTGGTAGAGATATACCAGCCTGAATACCTCTGGCTTTTGGAAGATAGGTTGGGAGATTATGAAGGAGAGCGAGTATATGAATGTGCCAATTACGTTCTACTCAGGATGCATTATGCAAATGAGATTGAAAAGCCCGAAATCAATCCCGAGTTGGCATTATGTTTGACAACTTCTGGCAGTACTGGTTCTCCTAAATTCGTAAGACTTTCTGCCAAGAATGTTTTTGCCAATGCAGAGTCTATTGCGGAGTACTTGGAGATAGATGAAAACGAACGTCCTATAACAGTGCTTCCTTCATACTATAGTTATGGTGTATCTGTAATAAACAGTCATCTTATCAAAGGTGCAACTATTTTGTTGACGGAAGGTACAGTTGCGCAAAGAGAGTTCTGGAACTTCATTAAAGAACAGAAAGCAACATCAATAGCAGGGGTTCCGTATATTTACGAGATGCTGAAGATGCTTCGTTTCATGCGTATGGACTTGCCTTACCTAAAGACCATGACGCAGGCCGGTGGTAAATTGAACAAAGATATAGCTAAGGAGTATATTGAGTGGGCACAGAGCAAAGACAAACGGTTCTTTGTGATGTATGGCCAGACAGAAGCTACCGCCCGTATGAGTTACCTGCCCTTGGAACATGCCTTAGATAAATACGCCAGCATTGGTATTGCCATCCCCAGAGGCAAGTTCTCTTTGATTGACGTCAATGGTAATGTCATTGATGAACCAGATGTGGATGGAGAGCTGGTTTATGAAGGCCCCAATGTAAGCCTTGGTTATGCAGAATGTAGAGCTGATCTTACTAAGGGTGATGAGAACAATGGTGTACTCCATACCGGTGATGTCGCCCGTAGAGATGCAGATGGCTACTATTACATCACAGGCCGTTTAAAGAGATTTGTAAAGGTTTGGGGTAACCGCTGTAATCTGGATGCCACAGAGCAGATAGTAAAGAGCAATGTAACCACCAGTTGCGCTTGCGTGGGTGTGGATGATAAGATAACCCTCTTTGTAACTGAGCAAGGCTTGGAAGAACAGATAGTAAAATTGCTGGTTGAAAAGACTGGCTTGAATAATAAGGCATTCGAAGTACGTGTAATTGATGCCATCCCTGTAAAGAGTTCGGGTAAGATAGATTATCCAGCCATGCAGGCATTAATCGGTTGATAGTTTAGAGTTTAGAGTCAGTTGAAAGTAAATAGATAATAGTATATGACATTAGAAGAATTATTGGAGATAGCTCCGTATTCCTTAGGTAAAGAAGACAAGCATAAAGTGTTGGATGAGTATTTGGTGAACCTCACCAAATACCACTATGAGCATAGTGAGGAATACCGCAAGATGCTGGATGGTACTGGCTTTGACATCAGCAAGGTCAAGCATTATGAAGATCTTCCGTATCTGCCGGTAAGCCTGTTTAAGGATCTTACTCTGAGAAGTGTTGCAGAAGATGAGGTGATCAAGACTATGACATCTTCTGGAACCACTGGTCAGAAGACTTCCAAGATATATTTGGACCGCGAGACATCTGCAAGCCAAACCAAGACGCTTACCAAGATTGTGGCCTCTTTGTTGGGTAACAAGCGTGTGCCCATGATTATCTTGGACAGCAGCAATGTGGTGAAAGACCGCAATATGTTCTCTGCCCGTGGAGCTGGTATCCTGGGATTCTCCATGTTTGGCAGCAAGCGTATGTATGCGCTGGATGAGAATATGGAGCTGGATATTGAGGGTATGAAAGCCTTTTTGGAGGAACACAAAGATGAGACCATCTTCCTCTTTGGCTTTACCTTTATGATCTGGCAGCACTTCTATAAGAAGTTGTTGGAGAGCGGTTACAAACCTGACCTCTCCAAGGGTGTGCTCATTCATGGTGGCGGTTGGAAGAAACTGGTAGCAGAATCAGTTTCTACCGCACAGTTCAAACAGTGTTTGAACGATGTCTGTGGCATCAAGGTAGAGAATGTACACGACTACTACGGTATGGTGGAGCAGACAGGTACCATCTATATTGAGTGCGAATGTGGCCACCTTCATGCATCCAACTTCTCTGATATCATTATCCGTAACCCTAAGGATTTCAGTGTAGCTAAGAATGGTGAGACGGGTATCATTGAAGTGGTGAGTGTACTGCCTAAGAGCTATCCTGGACACGTACTGCTTACAGAAGATGAAGGTGTAGTTCTGGGTGAAGATGATTGCCCTTGCGGACGTAAAGGCAAGTACTTCCATATCCACGGGCGTATCAAGAATGCGGAAATCCGTGGATGCTCTGATACCTATGCTGCCAAGTTTGGTAAACTAAGTGGACTGGAGTATGTGATTGGTGATGACAAGACCATTGAGGAGATGCCTCATGTTCCCGCATTACCTCCGTTTGCAGAGCCGGTTATCTCTTTCTTCAACGACCTATCAAAAATGGTCATGCAGAGAGGCCGTCAGTATTCTGATGTGATGACCTTTGGTTTCTGGTGCCGCAAGGGAGCCTTGATGCAGGAGAAGGCCAAGTACATTGATTTGGAACGTAGATTGGGCCGTGGTATCGTATTCCATAGCACCCCGAGTAATGTGCCTGTAAACTGTGCATTCAGCTTTGCAGCCGGTCTGCTGGCTGGTAATGCCAACATAGTTCGTCTGCCTGCTAAGGACTTCCCGCAGGTACAGATTATTAGTGACTGTGTCCGTGAGCTATTAGAGACCACTCATAAGAATTTGGCACCTTATATCTGCTTTGTGAAGTACCCGCCTATCAAGGAGATTACTGATTTGTTCTCTGGTATGTGCCAGAGCCGTGTGGTATGGGGTGGTGATGCTACCATTGCAGAAATCCGTCAAAGCCCGCTGCAACCCCGTTCCAATGAGGTGAATTTTGCAGACCGTTATTCCTTCTCTGTACTGAATGCAGATGCATTCTTGGCCGCTGATGATCAAGATAAGATAGTTCAGAACTTCTATAATGACACCTACTTCTCTGACCAAAATGCTTGTACTGCCCCCCGCATCATTGTGTGGGTAGGTAACAAGAAGTCAGATGGCAAGGAACTCTTCTGGAAGAAGGTGGTGGCTTATGCCAAGGAGCATTACAATGTTGCTCCCGTGCAGACCATTGGTAAAATTAATGCACTATATAAAGCAGCAGCCAATATGAAGTTGGGCAAGGTCACGGTAGAACAACCGTTGCTGACTCGTATTCAGATGGAGAGCCTCTATCCAGGCATTATGGATTACAGATTCAATAGCGGTTTCTTCTATGAGTATGATGCCAAATCACTGACTGACCTGCTGCCCATTGCAACCATCAAGAGCCAGACGGTAACGTACTATGGTTTGACTCGCGAAGAGATTATTAAGTTTGTAAACGAAGACCATCCGCAAGGTGTAGATAGATTCGTGCCATTGGGCAAGTCTATGGATTTTACGCTGGTTTGGGATGGATATGATTTGATTACGACATTAAGTAGAATTGTAAATATCATTTAAATATGGCAAGTAAACGTATTTATTTGTGCCTCGCACACGTGTCTGACGAAGGCTTAGAGCAGAAATATATCAAAGAGGCTTTTGATACCAACTGGGTGGTTCCCCTGGGACCGAATGTGAATGGCTTCGAAAATGACCTTGAAGAATTCGTTGGTGAAGATAAACGAGTTGTTGCGTTATCATCTGGCACAGCTGCAGTTCATTTGTCTCTTTTAAAATGTGGCGTAGGTCCCGGTGATGAGGTGTGTGTGCAGAGCTTTACCTTCTGTGCTTCTTCTCATCCTATTACTTATCTGGGTGCAACTCCTGTGTTCATTGATTCTGAGAAAGATACTTGGAATATGGATCCTGAATTGCTGGAAGAGGCCATTAAGGACCGTATTGCCAAGACAGGGAAGAAGCCTAAAGCTATTGTTCCGGTGGCACTATACGGTATGCCGTACAAAATTGACCGTATCATGGAGATTGCCAACAAGTATGACATCCCTGTAGTGGAAGATGCAGCTGAAGGGTTTGGCTCCAAATTTAATGGTAAGGTGCTGGGTACGTTTGGTAAGTATGGCGTGCTGAGCTTCAATGGGAATAAGATGATAACCACCTCTGGTGGTGGCGCTTTGATTACTGCTAATGAAGATGAGTGGCGGGAGATTATGATGTATGCTACTCAGTATCGAGAGAGCTATCCTTATTACCAGCACGAAAAGATAGGTTATAACTACCGTATGAGTAATATCTGTGCAGGTATTGGTCGTGGACAGATGACAGTGGCTAATGACCATATTGCGCATCACAAACATGTACAGGCACTTTACGAGGAGCTGCTGAAGGGTGTAAAGGGCGTGACTGTACACAAACAACCCGCAACAGGCGAGTATGACTCGAACTATTGGCTTTGCACCATCACACTTGACCCAGATGTCGAGGTGAAGGGGCAGGAGAACGCCTACAAGACCATTGTTCAGGAGGCCGTAGGAGGTGCAGCTGGTGTTATCCATGTGGCTGATAGCGCTACTACTGATTGTCAACCAAACGAGAACGTTGAAGCTTTGCGAGTCTTTATGGATGCAGCTGGCATTGAGGCTAGACCAGTTTGGAAACCCATGCATAAGCAGCCTGTATATAAGAATGCTCCTGCATACGTAAATGGTGTATCTGAAGCTATCTTCAAGGTCGGTATGTGTCTGCCTGCTGGTCCCTACGTCAGTGATGATGACGTCAGGTATATCGTGGAGTGCATCAAGAGCGCAATTGAGAGATGAAGCAATCCTTAAAAGGAATATAGCAATTCCTCTCCTACCCTATTTTGGCCTAGGTTGGAACGTAATAGATCACAAATAATGAGATATCTCGTTTTTTTGTTTCTTTGGATTGCCTCATACAATCTGACTATTGCTGCACAAGATGAGCATGAGGTCGATTCCAAAGAGATAGTGACCAATTCGCTTTGGGATAACTGGTATGGACAAGTTGGAGCCGATATGATTTTGCTATTTCCCAAAGGACATTCCGCTAAAGACGTTTTCCCTAACGGGAAGTCACTGGGTGTGAGTTTAGCTGTAGGAAAATGGTTCTCACCAGAATTTGGTGGCAAAGTGAAGGTTAACTGGAATAACGTGATTATCAGGGAAACCCACAATATTTGGTATAAGCCTTATGGTGAGCCTGGCGGAAATCACGATGAAGGAGGATTTATTACTTTCAGTGGTGATATACAATTGAATCTGCACAATCTGTTTGATGTTTATAAACCAGATAGAAAATGGAACCTTATCTTTGCTCCTCATGCAGGTGGATGGTTGAATGTCAAGGAAGGTAAAGCAGGCCCGATATTGGGTGTTGGACTGCATAACACTTATCGACTTAATGACAAGTGGCAATTATTTGGTGATGTAAACTATACTTTTGTTCCGAGTATGAATGACGTGAGTTCTGGAACTGATCATGGTGGTAATAGCTATGCTGAAATTAATGTCGGTGTAGAGATGGCATTGTCGAAGAACAACACATTCCGTCGTGTGTCAGATAAGGCCAAAAATGATAGCAAGGCCGTCTTGCTCAATTCTTTCTGGGACAACTGGTTTGTACAGGCTGGCTTGGGCATGTCGCTTCAAAACCCGTATGGAACGAATTTTGCCAATGTCTTCCCAAATGGCAATACACTTGGTGTGAATCTTGATTTGGGAAAGTGGTTTACACCAGAGATAGGTGTACGTGGTGGTGTAAACTGGCAGAATAGTATTGTCACTAATCATCATGCTTATTATTTAGCTCCAAAAGATGACCCAGAATGGGAACTGGATAAAAGGGGATTTTATGCAATCTATGCAGATGTGTTCTTTAACCTCCATAACTTGATTTCGGGATATGACAAGAATTGTAAATGGAATGCTATCGTATTCCCACGTATGGGACTTGCCACTAACTTCTCGTCCAGTTACTCTGAATGTCCAATGTTAGGTATTGGTACTGAGCAGACATTTGCTATTAGCGACAAGATGAAACTGTTTGCTGATGTCGCCTATCAGGTAATGACAAGTGGTTTTCATGACAAAAAATTCAAAACTCCCAAAAACGGAATCAGCAGTAACGGCTGGTTCGACATCAATATCGGTGTTCAGTATGACTTAGGAAAGAACTGGTGGAAAAAGCTAAGGGAGCACAAAGGATTAAGGGTTCAGGATTAAGGGTTCAGGATTAAGGGTTCAGGATTAAGGGTTCAGGATTAAGGGTTCAGGATTAAGGGTTCAGGATTAAGGGTTCAGGATTAAGGGTTCAGGATTAAGGGTTCAAGATTAAGGGTTCAAGATTAAGGGTTCAGAATTAAGGGTTCAGAATTAAGGGTTCAGGATTCATGGCAATAAAAGTGCTTAGAGGAGTGAGTACCAAAGCTTCCCTATCAAACAGGATACAAGGATTCACGATTGGCTCTAAATATGAAGGTTATAAATGAGTGTTTGTTGGATGAGGTTCAGATAAAGGCGAAGGACTCCCCTCGCCTAAGGATGAACTATAACTTCCATCAGTCGTTGGAGGACAAATGTCATCGGTTCCTTAATGCCGTAGAACCGGGAACGGTAGTCCCCATCCATCGACATCCGACAAAAGACGAGACGTTTATCATATTGCGAGGTAAGGTCAAGGTTTCAACATATAATGATGATGGTTCGGTAATAGATAGCATCGTACTCTGTCATGAAGAAGGCCGCTATGGCGTTGACATTCCCAAGAATGTGTGGCACACCCTGGAATGTATTGAGAGTGCCACAATCTTTGAGGTCAAAGAAGGTCCGTTTGTAGAGCATGAAGTGGAGGGGATACTTACGGTTAAGGGTTAAGGGTCTAATTCTAGTTAAGGGTGAAAGGTTAATACTACAAACAGAATTCCAATTATAATTTGGAATTAGTCTCCTTTTCGAAAAGGAGCAAAAGGTATTGTTCTTTCTTCGAAGAAAGAAGCAAAGAAAAGATATAGGGGGATACCCCCTAAAACCCCAATTTGTCCTTTCTTTCGGCGCGAATGAAAGAACTAAAGAAAGCATCCACCCTCACCACGCCTCTCCCTATATGGAGAGGATGCAAACTCAGGTTTGCAGAGACCGCAAACCTTCGCGGGATTTAGTATCGCGGGACGACGCGATGAAGTTATAAGATGATTTACATCAAATTAAGCTATACCACTTCTACCCTGCCCTATCAGTTAGACATTTTTTTCGAAATCCCCCGTCCCCTTTGCCTAAAGGGGCTCCACCTCTCCCTATATCCCCTTCTCCTTAGGCGAGGGGAAAAACTCAGGTTTGCAGAAACCGCAAACCTTCGCGGTTTTTGGTATCGCGGGACGACGCGATGAGGTTATAAGATATCATTGACATCAAATTAAGCTATACCACTTCTACCCTGCCCTATCAGCAATGCCATGGAGTGCCAAGGGTGCATCTCACAGCCAACTTGAAAGATTGCTAGGTGTTGGTCGAGGGCTAATAGAGAAATTGTGAAACATGTCCCAGTGACAACAGAGCCCCCAAAAGGGTGAATACTACTAAATATTTCACATTAAAGTTAGATAGGATTAAATCTACAAACTATGACAAATAAGGAAAAATGGAAACTTCTTTTCGAAGATAAGAGGTTCCGTGAAAAGTCAACGACGACACCATCAGATGGCAGGACCCCATTTGAGAGCGATTATGGGCGGCTCATTTCAAGTGCTCCCATCAGACGATTGCAGGATAAGACGCAGGTTTTTCCACTTGAATCCAACGACTACATTAGAACACGTCTCACACATTCACTGGAAGTATCGTATATTGGTGGTTCAATCGGTCAGAGTGTAGAGAAGTGGCTGATTGACAAGAAGGACATGGATGAAGATCAAAGAGGGTATTTGAGTTCACTGCTTAGAACAGCTGGCTTGGTTCATGATCTTGGTAATCCTCCTTTTGGTCATTTCGGTGAGGAAGCTATCAAGGATTTTTTCCGTCACTATCTAGAAAAGAACAAACATGGTCTCAATGAAATTGAGGTGGCAGACTTGGAGAACTTTGACGGAAATGTGCAGACATTTAGAATATTGACTAGGCTATATTTCTTTGGTGACGAGTTCAGCTATAATCTGACATATACAACGCTGAGTTCTGTGGTAAAATATCCTTCAAACTCCGTAGAAGGTAATAAGTCACCCTATACTGAGATTGCCAAAAAGAAGTTCGGTTATTTTGTGACTGAGACAGAGAAGTACAAAGCCATTAATGATTTCTTGCAGCTACATCACAGAAGAAGTCCAGTGGTATATCTGATGGAAGCTGCTGATGACATTGCCTATACAGCAGCAGACATTGAGGACGGCATTAAACTGGGAATTATCACCGTGGATGACATTTGTGAAGTGTTTGAGGATAATCTCGACAAAAATAAAGATGAGGTTATGAAATTCCTTGATGAGCTGAAGAAACAGTACAAGAATGAACCCAAGAATAGGGAGTCCATTATGGTGCAGAAATTCAGGATTAAGACACAGCAATTGATGATTGAAGCAGTCCTTGATACTTTCAAAGAAAAATATGACTTGATAATGAATGGAGAATTGGAGGATGAGATTATCATGATTTCAACAGCGAAGGATATCAGACTTGCCTATAAGAAGTTAACAGGAAAGATATTCAACAGTAAGACGATTTTGAAGAAGGAACTTGCTGGATGGGAAGCTATCAAGGGACTGTTAGAGATATTCGTATCAGCTGCTGAAAGCCCGAACTTCAAGTCTTCAGGTAATTGCAGAGAGTCGCGCCTGTACAATATCATATCGTTGAATTTCAGAACCATCTACGAACGTTATCCCGCATACGAGAATAATATGTACAACAGGCTCCGACTGATAGTTGACTATATATCGGGGATGACCGATCGGCATGCAATCTCTCTGTATCAAGAACTTAAAGGAATCAAACTTTGAGATGAAGGGTTCGAGTCAAATCATACATGAAGATCTTCAAACTAAGTTCAGAACATTGCTTTATGAGGAATCTAACTTGAAAAGTGTGTTGTTTCAGATTCTTATTGAGGGAACAGCTTATCTGATAGGTGGCTATGTAAGGGATGCTCTTGAAAACCGAGTTAGTAGGGACTTAGATATCGTAGTTGATATACCGAATGAAAGACTTCGGGAAATTGTGGATGGGGAAAACTGCAAAAAACACTTCAATAGAATTGGAGGTGCCAAACTGATACTTAACAGCATTAATGTCGATATCTGGAGTTTTGACAACAACTGGGCTTTTAAGAATAAATTGGTAAAACTAAATGAGAAAGAGAAATTGAATAGCTTGGCCAAAGGTTGTTTTTATAACTATGATGCCTTAGTGGTCAATGTGAGCAATTTCTCATATCACATACGTTACTACGAGAATTTCGTGGAAAAAAAGGAATTGGACATTCTTCAGAAACGTGTTGTATATAAAAACCTTAATCCTACATTAGAAGCAAATATTTTAAGGGCACTTTTTTTGAAAAAAGAATTCGGAATAAGTTACACAGAACATCTTAAGGACTATATATACCGGAAGATGCTATCGCTAAATGATATATTTGGAGATGTTACTGAAAGGCTAATGGCTGTGAAGGAAACATATCCGAAGTATGGAATTGTTAACAGAGAGGATATCATTAATACTTTTGAGGAACTGAGGATTGAACGCCCTCAGACGCTATTTGGATAAATGAATGCCACGAGGACAAGTCATTGACATCAGCATAAATTGAAGCTATAAACATAAGCCTATATATGCAGCATTTTGATACTACAGGAAAGCAGATAGAATTCAAGACTTACCTTGAAAACTCGCCAAGAATCATATTTTCAGCCAAATTTGGTGATGGGAAAACGCAGTTCTTGAAAGAAGTTGCTCAGAGCAAAATATTCAAGGACTACCAGTTCTTTACCATCTATCCTGTGAACTATGTGGTGGCAGAGAATGCTGACATTTTTGAATATGTAAAACGTGATATACTGATTCAGATGGCTAAGGCAGACTTACTGAACAGTATAGACCTGAATGCGTTGATGACATCGTTTGCCTCTTTCGAGACCTTTAAGGAAGTGCTTTCATTCCTCGTTTCTTGTATGCCTGCGGGTGATTTTATCAATAAGCTCATTGAAAAGGGGCTAGCCATTAAAGATGAATATGATAAAAAGAAAGCGACTCTGGGAAAATACAATGATATCTTTACGGCGATGAGAGGTGGTATATACGAGGAGGATGCATATACGCAAATTATCAGGGAAGGCTTGAACTATTTGCGTGATAGTATAAATGCTGAGGGTGGTAATAAGAAGTCGGTTTTAGTTATTGAGGATTTAGACAGGTTGGATCCTGGTCATCTGTTCAGGATACTTAATGTTATCAGTGCACATATTGATAATCCATCTTATGTAGGGAATATTTCAGATAACAAGTTTGGCTTTGATAATATAGTTATTGTTATGGACTATAGTGTAACAAAGAGGATTTTTGAGCATTTCTATGGTCCTGATGCTTCGTATGAGGGGTATATGAGCAAGTTCCTTACTTGTCAGCCTTTCTATTATAGCATAGATTCGTTGGCTAAACACGCTTTGTATTCGCATATAGTTGACCTGATAGGCCTGACTGAATTGGTGGAATGTATGCCTAATTTGAAAGAACATATAAAAGCGATGTCTGTTAGGGATATTGAAAGGGTTATCAATTTCGATTATAGGAACAGAAAGAAGAAGGATAAGACGCAGATAATGGCGTATTGGTTTTCATGTGATTTACCAATATTCAAGTTGCTGTGCATAATGATTGAGTGTGGTCTTAATAAAAGGGAAATACAGAAGGACCTCGCTTTGCAAGGAGATCAAAACGTAGCAAGTTACATTGAACTAGTCTATCCTTTGCATTTACAAGCCAGTGATGTTTGCTTTAATTGTTATCATGTGAACAATTCTATTTATGATGTTTGTTTTAAGCAAGGAGTAATTGATAAGATAGATGTCCAAAAAGTCGCTAGCAGAAGGGCTACGACTAAAGATATAGGCTCTCTTAATATTGTATTCTGGAGACTGTTCCGCATGATGGATGAATGCTATAATGTGTCTTCACTAAAACTGGAGTGACCTACTGGCGAAGAATTCTGCGAGTGGGCAACTGATGGAGGTAAATGCCACGGGGACAGGTTATGAAATCAGAAGGAAGAAGGAAGATAGCTTAGGGGTGATTGAAGGGACGGAGGGACAGGTTCTCTCTAAGAGAGTGTGGCGATGCAATCCTGTTTCATGAAAAATAGAAGTTTGCAATAATCAATAGTTAAGCAATGCCTCGGCAGGCTAGAGAATCATCAGGAACTGTATAAGGAATATTATAACCCAGATTGAGAAGGAGATTACAGAGAAATACCTGGAGCAATTCCCACAGTATAAGAACTCGTTCAAGGTGTACTTCTGTAAGAGTGATGATGGGGCGAGGTTTG
>JAEEGG010001345.1_pt1 | contig 67164 bp, 46 predicted proteins | sample 9134161 | NCBI WGS metagenome assembly JAEEGG01 (sample SAMN16246543, study PRJNA631951) | gut metagenome | biome: gut microbiome; feature: rumen; material: CR-attached | host: Bos | place: Iran: Karaj | collected 2018-10
CCGGTACCGTTCTTTTCGTCCAGCAGTTTCCGGACGTACAGATGATAATTGTCGATGGCCGTGAGCTCCTGGCGGTGCTTGCCGTCGGTGACGAGGCAATACTGGCAGCCGACGCCGCATCCGAGGACCGGATTGATCTCGTAGGTCAGCGTCGGGCAGCGGCCGGTATAGTTGTGGATTTCCGTCCGGATGTCATCCGGATCCATTTCGACGTTGCGGTAAACGGGTTCCGGGATAAGCGTATGGTCCTGCAGGCCGCGGATCAGCAGCTCCGACCCTTTCCTGAGGCCGTCGAGGGTCTCCTCCGCCGGGATGGTCCTGACGCCGAGCCTTTCGAGATAGGCTCCGTCGATGATTTCGGGGTGGAAGCCGTCCAGGTTATAGACATCCCGTGCCCGGGAATAAAAGGGGGTATATCGTTTTGTGCCGTCTGCCATGTGAGATAGTTTTTCGGATGACCAATTTACGCATTTTCGGACAAAATCGCCATCTTTGCGTGAAAAAATAAGCGCATATGATACAGAACATCGCACAATCCGTCCGTTATATCGGTGTCGACGACCTTGATCTCGACTTGTTTGAAAGCCAGTATGTGATTCCAGAAGGAATGGCCTACAATTCCTATCTCCTGGAAGGGGAGAAACTGGCCGTCCTCGATACCGTGGACGAAAGGAAGGCAGAAGCCTGGAAGGCGAATCTCTCCGAGGCCCTTGCCGGCCGGATGCCCGACTACCTCGTCGTCCATCATCTGGAGCCCGATCACAGCGGCCTTGTCGGCTGGATGCTCACGGAGTTTCCGGCGCTCAAAATCGCCCTTTCGGCCAAGGCGGCCCGAGGTGCTGGTGAGCTTCTGCCCGGAGGAGGGGATTCTCTTCAGCGCAGACGCCTTCGGGAAGTTCGGCGCGCTACGTTAAATTATCAGCACTTTTTTGGTAGATTTTTTAGTAGACGGACTTATAAAAAATCGCCGTAAATAATTGAAAATCAATTAAATACGGCGATTTCTCTGCGGAGAGGACGAGATTCGAACTCGTGATACAGTTTCCCGTATGCAGGTTTAGCAAACCTGTGGATTCAGCCACTCTCCCACCTCTCCGGGATCGTAATCCTGAATTCCCGTCAAAATAGGACGGGACTGCAAAGATAGTTATATTTTTTGAACTTGCAACGCGCGGCGGCGGAGAAGTTGACAAAATTTTGAGACGGACCGGTTTTGCCTGCTATTTCAGCCCGAAGGCAAAGCGGAGCTTGATGCCGACGGAGAGGTTGTGCAGGCTCTTGATGTAGGGCTTGTCGTTGTGGATGTATTCCGGGGTGTTAGAATCTCCCTTGACGTAGAGGTCGGGCGCCTCGGCCGCGAAGATGGAGATTTTTTCGGCGGCGTCGAAGCTGATGGCCTCGGGGAGCAGGGAAATCTGCGACGTATCGTAGTTGATGATCTTCTTCCCGGGTTGCAGCGCTATCGGGCGGAGGAGGCCGAAGTCGCAGAAGAAGCCCGTGTACAGTCCCATGCCGCGGCCCAGATTCCAGCGGAATCCGGTATCGATGCCGGTCAGCACGTCGACGGGGTTGTACTTGGTTTTTTCCCACCCCTGATAATATTCGCCCCGTTCCGTGCTGGTATACACGCCATCGATATGAGCGAATTGTTTATCCGGATTGATTTCCTGATCGGGATAAGTAATGTGGTTCAGGAACTTATACCGCGCATCGTCCATCTCGATATAGTTCTGGCCGAGCAGGTGGAAGCCGAGTTTGACGCCGGCCGCCACATAATACTGATGGCCTTTGGCCCGCGAAACCGGCACCATATACTTCACCATGATGGGAATCTGGAGGGAAAAGACCCGCTGGGATTCATATAGGCTGTTCTGGCTGGCAGTCCATACTTCCACCTCTCCCCGACCTGACCATACGGTCGTACTGCTCACGCTGAAAACATTCCCCGGGAAGGTATATTCATACTCATAGAAGGCGAATTCCAACCCGGAGGACAGCCCCCAGTGGTCTGTGAAATGGTAATCCATATAGAATCCGCCGTGCGCGGATCCCCACGGCAGGTCTTCATGCGGGCCGAAGAGCTGCTCTTTGCCGGCGATGTTCATCCGGTCGAACCACGAATCTTTTTCGATGGATGCGACATATCCGAATACGCCGGCGCCTCCGCCGACGGAGAATTCGAGTTTGGGGATGGTCTTGCCGACCTGCGCGGAGGAAGGGAACGATATCACTTCCAGAGCCGCGAATGCGAGGAGGAGATACAGTTTTTTCATCGGGCGGAGTTATTTGAGGAATTCGTGAGAAGAAGTCATCGCCTTGGGGTCGAGGGCTTCGTCGAGTTTCTCCTGGGTCATCAGGCCGTGCTCCAGCACGAGGTCGTACACGCTGCGACCGGTTTCCAGGGCTTCTTTGGCCACCTTCGTGGAGGCTTTGTAGCCGATATAGGGGTTGAGGGCGGTAACGATGCCGATGGAATGCTTTACCATCTCGTAGCAGTGGTCGGCGTTGACGGAGATGCCCTCGATGCACTTGGTGCGGAGGGTGTCGATCACGTTGCAGAGCCAGGTGACGCTCTCGAGGATGGATTCGGCGATGACCGGCTCCATCACGTTGAGCTGGAGCTGGCCGGCTTCGGCGGCGAAGGCGACGGTGGTGTCGTTGCCGATGACCTTGAAGCAGACCTGGTTGGTCACTTCCGGAATGACGGGATTGACCTTGCCGGGCATGATCGAGGAGCCGGGCGCCATCGGCGGAAGGTTGATTTCGCCCAGGCCGCAACGCGGACCGGAGGCCATCAGGCGGAGGTCGTTGCAGATCTTGGAGAGTTTGATGGCGAGCCGTTTGAGCGCGGCGCTGTAGCTCACATATGCGCCCGTATCCGGCGTGGCTTCCACGAGGTCGGGGGCTTTGATGAATTTGTCGCCGCTGAATTCGCTGAGCCGCCTGGTGCAAAGTTCCGCGAAGCCGGGAACGGCGTTGAGGCCGGTGCCGATGGCGGTGCCGCCCATATTGATCTCCTTGAGGAGGACGACGTTTCGCTCCAGGTTGGCGATCTCCTCTTCGAGGTTGTTGGCGAAGGCGTTGAATTCCTGGCCGGAAGTCATCGGAACGGCGTCCTGCAGCTGGGTGCGGCCCATCTTGATGATATCCTTGAATTCCTCTCCTTTGGCGCGGAAGGCCGCGATGAGACGAGTCAGGTTGCCGACGAGTTTCTTGTTCATCCGGACGAATGTGTAGCGGAAGGCCGTCGGATAGGCGTCGTTGGTGGACTGGGCGCAGTTGACGTGGTCGTTCGGCGAGCAGAACTGGTATTCGCCCTTCTTGTGCCCGAGCAGTTCGAGGGCGCGGTTGGCGATGACCTCGTTGGCATTCATATTGACCGACGTGCCGGCGCCGCCCTGCATCATGTCCACCGGGAACTGGTCGTGCAACTTGCCTGCTACGATCTCCTTGCAGGCCGCCACGATGGCATCCGCGATCTCACGGTCCAGCACCCCGAGCTCCGCATTGGCTTCCGCCGCGGCCATCTTCACATAGGCGATGGAAATGACATATTCCGGATAGTCGCACATCCGGGTATTGGAAATCTTGTAATTATTGAGGGCCCGCTGGGTCTGTACGCCGTAATAGGCGTCGGAGGGTACCTGAAGTTCGCCGAGCAGATCGCTCTCGAGACGGAATTTTTGGTCACACATAATCAACGCAGTATATTTTTTACAAAATTAATCAAAATTAATACAAGTTCCACCAGGGGATGGTCTCGGGGACCCCTTCGGTGAGGCGGAGCTGCTCCGGGGAGAGGTATTTGCGGTCGACGGCCATCCGGAACAGGTAGGCGCGCCACCAGGAGGCGGACATTTCGATGTAGCCGTTCTCTCCGCGTCCGGTGCCGAAACTGTTCTCGCTGACCCATTTCTCGATGCGGCCCTCGGATATCCCGACGCCCGCCATCGCCATCGCGTGGGCGGAAACGAGGTCCCGGCTTTCGAACCGTTCCGCTTTGCTCATCCCCGCCCTTACCCCCAGGAGAGAGTCTACCGGGAAGAGCGCCGGATCGTACACGCCTTCTGCCGGGAGGCCGTCTTCGTTGGTGTCGCAGGTGAAATAGAAGCGATCACCGCCCTTGAGGGAGGCGACGCCGAGGGCTTCGAGTTCCTCGCAGGGCAGGTTGAGGAAGGTCCACTCCTCGTCGTCTGCGGCGGCGCGCGACCCCTCTACGCGGTACATCTTGTGGAAGTCGAGTCGCGGATCGTTCATCAGCATTACGTAACGCTCCGTAGCGCCTTCGGGCAGGATGGCGTCCCGGTAGCCATCCGGGGTATAGACAATGCCGTTGTCTGTAAAGGTTTCGGGCGGCGTTCCCAGCGTGGCTTCCAGGATGCGCCGGACATCGGTCAGGGCCTCTCTGCGAAGTCCTTCCGGATCGGTTGTCTCCCGCATTTTTAGCCCGTAGGCGCGCAGGAGTTTCCGGAGTTCGCGCAGGAGCGGGGCCGTATTTTGCGAGGTCGCGGTCTCGGGCATCGCCTCTTCGGGGACGATGCCGTATTTGCGGATCAGGTACAGCGCATTCATCATATGTCCGCCGTCCCAGGTCGGGCGGCGCATCAGCGCTTCGTTATAGCGGCTGTCGACCGGCTCTTTCCGATGCTCCCAGACGTTGACCAGAAACAGGTTGGACTTTTCCATCATATCCCAGAAATAGGGATAGACGACGGAGAACGTGCGCGTACCCCGCAGGAGATTCGCCGTGGCGAAATACCAGCAGCGGCCGGAGTTGCCCTGATCGGTTACGGAAGGGGATGGTAAGAAGACGGTCAGCCCGGAAGTCGTGGCCCGGGGCGTTTGCACCGGGACTTTGGAAGTGATGCCGCCGGGGAGGAATTCCGCCTTTGCCGTGATGTCTGAGGGCATCGTCCTTGAAAGTGTCGCCGCAGGCTGAAACGGCGGACGGCGGTTGCCCATCATCGGCTCGAACCGGAAGTCCTTTCCCCTGCGGGCCAGGAATTCTTCCCGCACCCCGGAGAGAGCGGCCGGATCTTTCAGCAATTCCAAGGCGGAGAGATACAGCACCTTTGCCGCGCCCAGCGCCCCTTTGGTCCCGATCGTGGTTCCGCCGCCGGAGACCTGCTGCCAGCTGTGCCCGACGCCGCCGGGAACGAAGCAGGCATAGCGGAAACTGCCCGTCGGGACGGCCCAGGTCACATTGCCGACATCACTGGAGACATAGGCCTCATAGCCTTCCTCCGCGGGCGGGACGACGACGGAGAGTTTGTCGATCAGCGCCGCGTCGATGCCGGAGACAGACGCCATTTCCCGCGCAAAGGCCATTTCCCGTGCATCCAGATGGATACCCCCCACCTTGTCGAGCGCCCGCTGGACGATGCCGGCCATCGCCTCGTTGGGCAGACGCTCATAGTTTCCGGAAAGCAGCTCGTAATCCATCGTGGTCCCCGTGCCCATCGCCGCTCCTTCCGCAGCCTTGATGGCGCGGGAAAGGATATCCCGGACCGTCTCGCGGGACGGACTCCGGAAAAAGTACCGGACCGACGCCCTGTCAGGGACCACATTCGGCGCTTTGCCGCCTTCCGTGATGACATAATGGATGCGGGAAGTCTGAGGGACGTGCTCCCTCATCAGGTTCATCATATGGTCGAAGGCCTCTACGGCATCCAGGGCGGAGCGCCCGGCTTCGGGAGCCCCCGAGGCGTGCGAACTTTTGCCGTAGAAGGTAAAGCGGACCTGCACGTTGGCAAGGCCGGATGTCTTGTTGACCGTATTCCGGGTATCGGGATGCCAGTCCAGCATCGCGTCGAGCCCGTCAAACACCCCTTCCCGCATCATATAGGCCTTGCCGCCTCCGCCTTCCTCGGCCGGGCATCCGAACAGTTTTACCGTGCCCTTGTGTCCCTGTGCAAGCCATTTGGAAACGGCCACGGCCCCGGCGACGGATCCCGTTCCGAGCAGATTGTGCCCGCAGGCGTGCCCCGGAGCCCCCTCGACGAGCACCTTCCGATAAGGCACCGTGTCCTGTGACATCCCGGCGATGGCGTCGTATTCGGCCATCATTCCGATTACCGGCGCGCCGCTCCCGAAACTGGCCGTAAAAGCGGTGGGAATGCCAGCGACGCCTTTCTCTACCTTGAATCCGTGCTCCTCCAGGAAGGCGATCCACTGCGCCGCGCTCCGCGTCTCGTTGTAAGCCGTTTCGGCATAATTGAAGATGTTCTTCTGAAGGGAATCGTACAGGTGGAAAGAGGTTTCGAGATGCCGCATCCCCGGATCGGCCGCCTTTTTGGGCGGACGGGCACCCCCGGAGGGAAGCGCGGCGAGGCACAGCAGGCTCAGGATGATAAATAGTCTATTCATTTCCGGAAGGTTTTTTCAGCCAGCCGCGAAGGGCGGCGAAGGCGAGGATGGCGGCGCCCAGAATGGCGCAGACCGTGACGAAAGCCCATCCGTAGCCGTAGTAGAAGGCAAGTGGCGAGAGGCTCACCAGGGCGATTTCCACGGGGGCTATATAGAGGTAGGCGTAGGCATAGTCGTCCAGCGTGCCGCTTTTGGCGTCGGGATCGGTGATGCGGAGCAGGGCGATGCCCATTGCCATCGTGCCCGTGAACCATCCCCATGTAAAGATGGATTTCTCGAACGGATATTTCCGATGGATGCGGCTGCCCACCCGGAAGACATATACCAGTGTGAGGACCAGGCCGACGGCGAGGAGAATCGAGAGCGGGACGATGTAGCGTCCGACGACTTCGAGACGGATGGAGGCGACGCCGAATGCCACGAGGTAGTCGGTAAAGGCCCCGTTGAAATGCCCGATGATGGGTTTGGAGAGATGTTCCTCGACGCGGATCCGGCTGATGATCCGGCTGACCAGCAGCCCCACGATAAAGGCGCAGCTGAAAACCGGCAGCTTGAGGGCGGGGACCAGGGCGGCGATGCCCTTGGCGAGTCCGTAGCCGCCGAGGGCCGTGAGGGCGATGACGGCGAAATTGAAGGACATCGAGTCGAGCGAAATGGCGGAGAAAGAGGCCTCTCCCATACTCAGCCGTTTGTCTTTGGGGAGAATACCGGTCTTGAGTTCGGGGGCGAGGGTGTTGAAGGAGCAGAGGAAGGAGGTTTTCCCCCGGGCGGCACCCAGAGAGATCAGCCACATCCCCAGCACGACGGAGGCGATGATGCCCACCGTCGCAGCTGTCATTGCGAGGGACTGCATCTCCTCGAAACCGTAGTTGGCGAAGGATTCCCCGATGGCGGCCGCCGTTCCGTGCCCGCCGCAGAAGCCGGCCGGCATCGACAGGCCGAAAGCGCCGTCGAGCGGCCAGAACTTGCAGAGGATCCAGAGCCCGAGCCCGCCTCCGAGTGCCCACTGCAGCAGCATTCCGGCCTGGGAATAGGCCCACATCCTGCCGATCCGGGCCTCACCCTTCGCCTGCGCGGCCCGGGAGGAGGTGAACGGAATGCAACTGAATACCAGGGCGATGAGAATTCCGGCGTATGTACCGAGCTGATTCGACAGCGGCAGCCATCCCAGCAGTTCCGGCCCCAGCACGAGGCCGAACAGTCCGGCCAGCAGACTCGGCGGGATGAAGAACCGCTGGATGAACCGGACTTTGGAGCGCAGCAGTTTTCCCAGCAGGAGCAGCAGGGAAATGATGCCGGCATCCACCAGCAGACTCCAGGGAGAAAAGGTCATAGCACGCCAGTTTTGAACCGGCGGAAGCGTTCTTCGGCCGATCGGTTATATTGAAGGAGCGCCTCGCGGTCAAGCCCGGAGGATCGCCATTTGCGGTCGAGCCGCTGTCCCGCGCTCATTTCCCGCCGCTCCGCCTTTTCCACACGGCGGATGATGCGCCGGAGGGCTTTCGTGTCCACCTGGTCGCCATCGTGGAGAACCGAGTATAATTTCACGGCCAGGAGATTTGCGGGGGCGTCGGCGGAAAGCAGGGCCGGAAGATCGTCTTTTGCCGCCACCCAGACCGGCACGGCATAGCAGCAGGGCGTGTAACCGACGGCGCACCACATCATTCCGCTGCCGGCCGCATCCCCCTTTCCAACTCCTTCGATGACGATGCTGGCGGTGGTCGTGGTCCGCGGGATGAAGTTATGTTCTGTTATCCGGGAGGTCTTGCTTTGGCGGAGCATATCCTTTCCGTCACGGATATAACTCCGGCCCGCGTGAAGGAAAAACGCGGCGTCAAAACCGGCAGATGCCTTCCGGGCCGTCAAGGTCTCCATCGTGGCGTAGCGTTCGTATCCTTTTCCGCGCCCGGATTCGCCCGAGAGCGAGAAATTGGTCCGGAAGAGACAGCCCCCTTCCGGTACGTCGAAACGCTCGATCTTCTCGTCCGACACCTCGAAATAGGCGGCGCCGCCCTCCGCGTCGATCACCCCGAAATTGGCGCAGAGCCGCATCGGGTGCGGGCGGCTTTTCAGCAGGGCATGGAACTCTTCCACCGTGGCGCAGCGACCGAGGGCCTCCGCCATCAGCAGGCCGTTCCGGGTGTCGCCGTAGCCCTGTCCTTCCGGGCGGAGGTTGTAGGAGAGGTTGTTGGTGATGGCGAATCCGACCTCGTTGATGCCGGCATAGGCCTTGGTATGCTGCGAATCCGCCGTGGGGAAGAGGGCGGTGAATCCATACTTCCCCCCCCGGACGTATGCGATGGTATTATACGCATCCCCTGCATCCCGCTGCTTCCAGAGCATCGGACGTCCCGATGCAGACGCCCCCGCCGATACGACCGCGGTCGTACAGGCAAGGGCCCGGATTCCCAGCAGGAGCGCGGCCAGCAGGCTACTTGCGTATCTTATACCCGTAATACGCATAGAACATGATCAACAGATAGAACGGCAGGCAGATCCAGTAGGCGTTCTGGCTGCCGAGCCAGTCTTTGATGGCTCCGAACAGCAGCGGGATCAGCGCTCCGCCGCCGATGGACGCCACCAGCAGCGAGGAGCCTTTCTTGGTGAATTTCCCCAGTTCGGTGATGGCGAGCGGCCAGATCGCGGGATACATCAGCGAGCAGGCCAGACTCAGGAGCGCCACGCACCAGACGGATACGGCGGGAGGGGTGAGCACGATTAGCAGCGAATCCACCACGGCCACCCACGTGCAGATGCGGAGCGCCTTCACCTGGGAGATGATCCGGGGAATACAGATGATGCCGATGATATATCCGACGGCCATCCCGATGCCCGGCCAGACGGTATATTTCTCCGGATTGGGAAGCCCCAGGTCCTGGGCGTAGTCCAGTACCGTCAGGAGCGCCAGATTCTCCACGCCCACATAGACAAACAGGGCAAGGGCTCCCAGTATCAGGTGCGGGAACTGCCAGATGCTCTTCTTGTCGGCGGCGTAGGGACAGTCCTCTTCGTTTTCCTCTCCTTCCGCCTTGATCTCCTCCAGCGGAGCGAAGAAGGTGATGACGCCAAGAAGGGTGACGACTCCGATGATGATATAGAGCGGAAGGTCCAGGTCGGTGAGGCCGACGGCTTCGATCGGTTTCCGCGTCACGGCTGCGATAAAGACCGAGGGGAGCGCCAGCGCGCAGGAGTTGCAGATGCCCATGATGCTGATCCGCCGGGCAGCGCTGTCGATGGGGCCGAGGATGGTCACGTACGGGTTGATGGCCGCCTGCAGGATCGTGTTGGCCGTTCCGCTGAGGAAACAGGCCACCAGGTACAGCGGGAAACTCTCCAGCCGGGCCGCGGGGATAAACAGGGCGAAGGCCGCCGCGAACAGGAAGAAACTAAGCGACATCGTCCGCTTGTATCCGACCTTCGCGATGATGCCCGCCGCCGGAAAGCTGAAGATCAGGAAGGCCAGGAAGGTCGCCGCGATGACCAGATACGACTGGGCGGAGGTCAGGCTGAGGTTGTTCTCCAGGAAGGGGACGAAGTAGCCGTTGATGCCCACGGCGAATCCCACCGTGAAAAACATTGACCCGATGAAGGCCAAAGGGATCAGATACTTGTTTTTAGCCATACGCTACTTTGCCAGATGATATTGGATGAGCCCTTCCATCGGGGCCTGGAGGATGGTGCCGACCTTCATCCCGAATTCGGCCGCCACTTCTTCCAGCAGGGGCCGGAAGTAGTATGCGACGGACCCTACCGCGTTGAAGGCGTACTGCTGATAGTCGGGGTAGTGCGTGACAATCCGGGAGAAGAATTTCCGGAAGGCGTCCTTCACCAGTTCCGGGAAGTACGGGTCGAAGTCAAGATTCTCACTGATGAGCCGGGCGTATTGCGCGCAAAAGCGGTTCGGAAAGGGCTTGGTGTAAATGGTGTCAATGAGTTCTTCATTGCTTTTCCCGATGACCTTTCCCACCATTTCGTGCACCGCCGCGGGCATGTTGCCCCGGATGAAATCGGTGATGAGCCGTTTGCCGAGATAGCCGCCGCTGCCTTCGTCGCCGAGGATAAATCCGCACGAATCCACATTGAGCCCCTCATTTTCACCATCGTACAGGCAGGAATTGGATCCGGTGCCCAGAATGGCGGCAAAACCGCTCTCGCGCTGCAGCAGCGCCCGGCAGGAGGCGAGGGTGTCCATCGCGATGAACACCCTGTCCGCCTTGCCGAAAACTTTCCGCAGCGTCTCCTCCATAAACCCGTATTGCATCGGCGTCACGCCCGCTCCGTAGAAATAAATCTCCCGGACGGCGTCCGCCTCCAGCTCCGCGGGCATCGTGGCCCGGATATCCGCCACGATCTCCGGCCCGGAGATATAATTGGGGTTATATCCCTGGCTGAAGAACTCGGTCTTCTTCTTCCCGTCCGGACTCACGCAGGCCCACTGGGTCTTGGTCGCGCCGCTGTCAGCGATCAGAATCATATCAATAATTACCTTCTTTACCAAAGAGTTCGGAACGGAGTAAAACGTTGTCACCGACCTCTGTACCTTTGTCATAGCCGTTATCAAGCATATATTTGAAGAAGAAAGCGTAAGTAACAAGTGCTCTCATCGGACAGAAACTTCCGCCGAAACCGGAAAGTTGTGTTCCTGAATAACTACAAATATTGGTGGTCGGATGGCCGGACTGGAAATTCAGCGAACGCATCGCCCAGTTGTCAAGAGCAGCTACTTTTACAGTATGATAGAGTTTAGTGCTCCCGTCCAGGGTGTAAAAATATCCACCATTCCCAGGTGTTTCACTATAGGGCCATGTCCCAAAATAATAATCATGCGTATTGGGAATTATGGTCTCACTCATCCCGACAGCCCCGCCGGTCAGCGCAGGAATGGAGTTTTTACCATATTTAGTCGTATTAAGGCCATCGTATCCCCGCACGAGAAGATAGCAACGAAGAGCCAGCTCATACATATCGCCGGTATTATAGACATTCTCACCAACCATTATAGTGGTAGTTGAAGGAATATAATGCGCATTCGTTACATTATTGCTACCGCCGGAATAATTTTCCCCTTGCAACAAATCAATAGTACCGGTCGTGTTCTCCCAGACTTTCAGAACATTTACGTAGGACTTCACGAACGCCTTGATGGTATTGTCTGCATCGAAAGTGTCGATCGGGGTGGGATAAATGGAACCTTTCTTCAATGTACAAGTCCCTACACGCTTTGTCATCGTGACGCCGTTGATGTCGACAACCTTGATCTTGAAGCCGTTGGAATAGGTTGCGGCAGGGACAGCAATGTAGACGGCCGTGACCTCGCTTGAGAGGGTCTTGCCGATCGTCACGCGGACTTTTTTATCGGCTGCGGCGGTAGAGGTGGGCGTCAGGGCGCCGGTCGCATAATCCACCGAGAACACGCCGCTGAGCTGCTCGTCGTTGTTGCCGAAGAAGTCGGCATAGGCGATCTCGTCGGACGTGAATCCCTTCTTGAGCTGGAGTTTGATGACGGCGGCCGTATGCTTGAAGGTGAGGTCGTTGCCCGAGGCGGCATAGGCGACCATCGGAAGGGCACCGGCCGCGAACGAAGCGTTGGTTCCCGCATCCTGCGTGGCGGGAATCGTGACGGTCCCGTCTGAAGTCCAGGCGGTGGCGGGATAGACGGCCTTCTTCTCCTCGGCAAGGATTCCCTCGAAGGTAAAGGAAGCCGCGGCGACGGGCTCGGTCAATTCGAGCGCGGCCGAGGTGATGCCATTTACGCAAATGGCATCCCCGTTGGTCCAGTACACCTTTCCGGCATCCTGGAGCGCGGTTTTCGTTTTTTCGACTCCGGCCGTGATGACGCTTGACCCCGTTGTGGGAACATCGGAATTATTGATATCGTCGGCGGGAATAAAATTCTCTTTCTGGCAAGAGAGGGCCATACAAAGGATTGCACCGGCAATCGAGGTGAAAAGAATCTTTTTCATAACGTCTCCTGCTTTAATCGAAAGGTAATTCATCTTCAATCGTCATGTCGTCGATGAAAGGTTGAGGCTGCCCGGACTGGCAGATCACGGCTTGTGTTGCAAGCCGCATTACTTGTAGCGTTGGGGATGTGTACGTGATTTTCATCATTATTTGGAATTTAAACTATTTAAATCGGGCAATTCGCCGATACCGTACCGGAAGAGGACAATGCCCTCGGCGCGGGTGGAGTCGGCGAAGATGCGGCAGTCCTCGAGGATTTCGTCCGCAGTCATCGGGACAACCTGGGTGGAGTCGGTATCATAATAGGTCGTGAGACCGGCCCAAACCCTGGCGGGAGCCCCCTTTTCGGCGAAATGACCGGCCACTTCAAGGGCCCATGCGAGACCGTTCTTGCGGTAGTTGCCGGTGTGATAATAGATCATCGGCATCAGGATGTCGATGTATTGCCCCATCTGTGCGGGATCCTGACCGTAGTAGTACTCGCTGTCGGGTTCGGGCATCAGGGCGGCGGAGAGGACGATATCGGGCCGGACGGCCTTGAGCCGCAGATGGATCTGCCGGCAGAATTCGGTGACGCAGCCGGTCGACGTGACGGAATCCGACGGATTGTGCCTGTAGGCCGTCCCGCCGAAGCGGATGTAATCGAGGTGGATGCCATCTACGCCCATCTTCGCATATTTTTCCGCCCGGTCGATGACCTCGTCGAAGTATTCCTGCTTATATCGGTTGAGGGAATCATCCACGGGATTGATCCATTTCCCGTCTTTGTAGAAGCACTGGAACCAGATGTGTACCTTAAGCCCTTTTTTCTGTGCGGCCCGTATGAATGCCAGGGTCGAGTCCTCCCCGTGTTTCTCGAAAGAGACCTCGTGGAGGATGATATTATCGATATCCCTGGCGGCGAGGGAATCGAGATCCACCTCGTTCATATACTTCGACCATAGCCAGATCCCGTGAGGGCTCACGGAGGTCCGGGTACAGGCGGCCAGCGCCGCGAGGAAGGCAAGCAGATACAGTAGTCTTTTCATCATCTGGCAAACATTCCTGTCAGGTTGGGGATGTCGCCGAGTCCGTAGCGGAACAGCGCGATTCCGTGGGCCCGGGAGGAAGTGATATTGGAGCAGTCGCGCAGGAGTTCTGCCTTGCTGAGGCCCTGCGTGTTGGAATTGTATGTCGAGATGCCGTGCCAGCACTGTTTGTCATTGCAACGGTCGGCGAACCAGTTGGCCACGGTCACGTTGACGCTCTGGGAGTAGTTGTAGGACGAGATGTATGCCATCGGGAGGATCACGTCGATATACTGGGTCATCTGGGCGGGATCCTGGCCATAGGCGTTCTGCGATCCCCGCTCTCCCATCAACGCGGCGGAGAGGATGATGTCGGGATCCTTCCCCTTGAGCCGGCTGTTGGCCTGACGGCAGAATTCGGTGATGGCTCCTATGCCCGTGATGCCGTCTTCGGGCCAGTTGTGCTTGCTGGCCGTCCCGCCGAAGCGGATGTAGTCGAAGTGGATGCCGTCGATGTCGAGGTCCATATATCCGAGTGCGCGGCCGATCACTTCGTCGAAGAGTTCCTGGTTGTAGCGGGCGGGCGTGGATCCGCTGCGGTCGATCACCGGCAGCCGCCACTTGATGTCGTCGTTCCACCAGAAGCACTGCAGCCAGAAGTGGACCCGCATGCCCAGCTGGTGGGCCCTGGCGCAGATGGCGTTGACCTTTGCGGTGCCGTTGTCCTTGAGAGCCCATTCGTGGAGGATGATGTTGCCGATTCCGTTCTTGCAGAGCCCTTCCAGGTCGAAGGTCATCGCGTCGGAGCGGCGCACCCAGATGGCGATGGTGTTGCCTTCCTCAATGCCGTAGTTGGCCTCGCCCTTGGTCGGGGTCGGGACGGTGTAAAAATTGCCGGTGCCGTCGGGGAGGCGGCTCCAGGAGGTGCTTGCATTTGCCGTGCGGGAATCTTTTTTCACATCCCCCTTGGAGAAAGTACTCACCTCGGTGCCGTCCTTTCCGCAGAGCCTGAATGTCTCGTTGCCGGTGACGGCCACGTCGAACACGACTTTGCCGCCTGCGGGGATGGAGGTCGCCCCCTTGGTCCCCACGGTGGTGGAGCCGGACTTGAGCACGAGGCCGGGGGCGTTGATCTGTTCGATGGAGGAATTACACACCTCGACCCAGCCCGCGAGGGACACTTCGTTGATGACCAGGCCCGTCAGCGAATTGCTTTCGACGATGTTCGTGGCCCCCTTTGTGGGGCTTGTTGTCGTGCGGAAGGCTCCCGTGCCGTCGGGAAGGCGGCACCAGGCGCCACCCTCCGGCAGGGTGCCGAGTCCGGAGGCGGAAAACTCCACGATCTTCTTGGAACCCGTGTTGTCGTAGAAGGTGAAATTGCTGAAGTTGGCATCCTCTCCTTCACAGTCAAGCGCGAGATGGCCGCCGGCCTCGATGGTTACGCCGGCGGGAATCTGGCAGAGCAGGACGTTTCCGGGGCTGGTGAGCATTGCGTATTCGAGGTTCTGCTCGAAGGCGGCGGCGTTGTAGATTTCAATCCATTTGCCCGAGGGGCAGACCTCGTTGATAACGAGGCTGGTAAGCGTATGGGGGATCAGTTTGAAATTGGGGCTGCCCGGGGTTGCGGTCGCGGTCAGCGTCCAGTCGCCGGTTGCGTCCGGGAGACGGGCGTAACTTCCGCCGTCCGCCGGTTTCTCGGTCGATCCGATGTCGATGGACGGGGTGAAGACGTCCAGCGAGTAGCCGTCGGCATCGGCGATGCCGAGTTCGGTAAAGGTGGCGCGAAGGAAGGGAACCGAGAATTCGACCGCTTCGGTGCTGACGAGGTAGAAGCCGCCAGCCTTGATTTCGCCCTCCTTGAGGGTCGCCACTTTCTCTTCGATGAACTCATTGGTCGAGAGCAGGATACGGAGGCCCTTGAGCCGGATCGTGTGTTCGCTCTTGTTGTAGAGTTCCACCCATCCTTCCTTTCCGATTCCCGGGGAAGGAGACACTTCGTTGATGACGATGCCGTCCATCTTGTCGGCGGCGGCATCATTTCCCTGCCTTTCGCAGGCGGGAAGAATGATCAGGACGGAAAAAATGCAAAGAATCAGTTTAGAAAGGCAACTCTTCATAATAATGCAAACCGGTATAATCTGTAAACTTCACATTGCCGAAAGTATTGCCGTCGTTGGAGGCGTCGGCCATATACCACTTTCCTTCTACGAAGATCTGGGATACGACGTGGCCGATGTATCCGCTGGAATAGTGGCACTGGGCGTGAAAATAGCGGGCGGGAATGCCGCTCAGGCGGGCCATCGCGATAACCGCGTGGGAAAGGTCGCAGCAGTTGCCCTTTTTGTCGTTGATGGTCTTTTCGGCGCCCCTGGACGTGTTGGCGTAATCGAGCCAGGTCCATTCATCACGGGCGTAATTGAAGATGGCGACGGCCTTCTCGCGGTCGGTGGAAGCTTCGGTGACACCCGCTCTTGTCCAGGCTGCATCCCGCGCGGCTTTCACCACGGTCGAGGAAACCTGGCAGTTTCTGGTCGCGTGGGTGTAGGAGGCTTCCCAGGTGTTGATATTCTCCGGGAAAGCCCCGTGCTCCACCCACCAGGCAAATCCGCGGCAGAGCATGACGGCGAGGCCTGTCGTGGACAGGTTGCTGCCTTCATAGCCCGGGATCTCCATATTCAGCGCCACGGCTTTGTTTTCCTCCATATTCCTGTACTGTTTGCGCAGCAGTTCCACGAAGGCGGAGAAAGGTACTTCCTGCGGGAGGAAGGGGGCGTCCGTCGTCAGGCCGAAGGTGGCGGAAGGATAATCCACACTCCCGACCATCCAGTCCCGGGGGTGGTCGATCATCTTGAGCGCCAGCGAAATGCCGGCCCGGACATATTCTCCTATAAAGATATTCACGCCCTCCCAGTTGACGGTAGTCGGCAGTTTGTTATCCTCTTCCCACCGGGAATACGCGTCGGCGAGGGACTGGACGAGCCAGCCGGCGCTAGTATCCTCCCAGGCGGGCGCGGTGGGAGTGTCCGGTTCACCGGGTTTCGGGTCCTTGCTGCAGCCGAGGGCTAAGACGACAAGGCACAGGAGCACGAGAATTTTCTTCATGTCAGTTTGGTTTAATTGGGTCCCGGAGGGCGTATCACCGCCCTCCGGGAATAAAAAGACTAGTAGAGTGCGAAATCTACCTTGACATCCTTGATGGCATCATAGACATTATTCTCGATGTTGTTGTCGAGGATGTACTTGTAAATACGGGCCATGATGAGGAACTCGCGCATGGCGGCGATATAGCCGCTGTAGCCTTCCAGAACAAGCGTGCCGGAGGTGTTGGTGCCGAATTCCTGGTAGTTGCCGATCTTGTTGAGCGGGCTGGTATTGCCGCTGTTCTTGATCAGGCCGCGGACACAGTGCCAGGAGGCGCACTTGAGGAGGAACTCGATGCCGACCTCGGTAATGTCGGCGCCGTTGTACTTGACGGTATTGTTGGACTCGTACCAGGGATATTCGCCCCAGCAGTTGTTGGAGGAATAGTTCGGCATCGGAGCGCTCATCGAGACACCGTTGCCCAGCGTGTACATATTGTTGTTCCTGGAGACCATATTGACCAGATGCTCGTCGCCTTCGACGGTGCAGAGGTCCATCAGGCCGCGGAGCGCAATCTCCCAGCACTGGTTGGAAGTGTACTCGTTGTCGAGGACTTTCGCCGTCCAGAACGGAGCATATTTCTGATCATACTGGTTACCCTCGTTGTTATAAGGGTTCTTCGGGTTGACGATCGGGATGAGGTGGACGTTCTGCCAGGCGCCGGCTCCGTTGTGCGTACCGTCCGCATCGACGATACCGACCGTATTCTGCCAGACCGTGAGACAGCCGACGAAAGCCGTGGCGAAATCCTTGATGGTGGCCTCGGCGGGCTTGACCCAGGCATTCTGGGTGATGGAGACGTTCTTGGAATAATCTCCGGCCGCGATCGTGACAATGCCCGTGCGGCTTGACTCTACCGTGTAATTGTCGACGGTGACGCTGATGGTGACATCGCCGGCGGCGCCGGAAGATTTGTCAAGATGGATCCACTCGTTTTCGGTGGTGGCTGTCCATGCCTCTTTGGCCGTGAGCGTGATGGTCTTTGCGCCGTCCGGCGTGGCCTCGAAGGTCAGGCTCTCGGGGCTGACGAAGACGGGCAGTTCCTGGTTGTAGAGTTCGAAATCGACCTTCACGTCCTTGAGGGCGTCATAGACGTTGGAGTTAATGTTGTGGTCGAGGATGTATTTGTAGAAACGGGCGAGGATAAGGAACTCTCTCATCGGGCAGATGATTCCCTCGTAGCCCTCGAGATTGAGGGTGCCGCTGCCGGTGCCGAACTGCTGGAAGTTGCCGATCATTCCGAGCGGGGAGTTGTTGTCGTTGCTGATGAAGCTGCGGGTGACGTGCCAGGAGCAGCACTTGAGGATGAAGTCGATGCCGACCTGCTCGAGTTTCTGTCCGTTGTAGGTGACGGGGCCGCCGTCGCCCTTCTTCTCATACCAGGGATATTTACCCCAGATGCAGGCGGCGGAAGGACGGCTGATCGGAGCCTTGGTCAGGGACATGCCGTTGCCGTAAGGGATCGGGGTGTTGCGGGCCATCGTGTTGAGGAAGGCCTCGCCCTCGGTCGTACAGAGGTTCATCATACCGCGGATGGCGATCTCCCAGCACTGGGCGGCGGTGTACTCGGTACCCTCGATGTTGATGGTGTGGTAGGGCTGGTACTTGGGATCGAACTGCGAGCCCTGCTTGACCCAGTCGTTGCGGGTATCCTGCGGGATAGGAATGAAGTGGACCCGCTCCCAGGCGTTGTTGTTGTCTTCGCAGGCGTCACCGTCGGCGCTGAGGATGTCGGCGACATTCTGCTCCCAGACGTCGAGGTAGGTTACGAACTGCTGGGCAAAGGCCTGGAGCGAAGTGGAAGCGGAGAGATAATCCGTCTCGACGCTCGCGGGAAGTTTACCCTCGGTGGCATATCCGGCCAGTGCGCGGGCGATGGTTACGGTAGCGCGGTCGGTGGAATAGGCCAGGGCGTTGGTCCCTCTGTAAACGATCGACTGGTTGGGAATCTGCTTGTTCTCTTCCGCCTTCTTAAGGATGGCTCCGGCGATGGTGACGAGGTCCTCGGGGACACCCTTACCGTCATTCGGGCCGTCTTTTACGGCAATCTCATTCTTGTCATAGCTGTCCTTCTCGGGGTTGGACGCGTTCTTGTAGTCCTTGATGAGGACGTCGTCCGTCTTGCCGCCGGCGACCTTGATGAGCGCGTTCGCCTCGGCAGCGATGAACTGGCCGATCGCGTAATCTTTTCCGTCGATGGCAATCTGCGCGGGGATCGTCCGCTCATTTTCCCAGGCGGCATAGAAGTCTGATGCTGCGGCAACGACCTTGTTGAGCGCTACCTTGTTTTCACCGGGCTTCAGCGGGTCCTCTTTCTCCTTACACGAGTTGAGAGAAAGAATGCCTGCGCAAAGCGCGATGGCGATAAAGAAAAATTTTTTCATAATGCTGTGAATTAAATGGTTAATATGTAATTATCAAAGTATGCCCTGCTCCTGGAGGTAAGCCTCGGCTTTCTTGAGGCCGCCCGTTTTCTTGATGAGGCCTTCGCAGTAGTCGTAGGAGAACTGGGGATGGCGCTCGACCATCGTCCGGGTGAGGCGGTCGACGACCTTGTTGTTGATGAGGTTGGCACAGACCATCCGGTTGCCTTCGACGCGGCCGAGCCGGACCATCAGGGTCGTGCTGATCATGTCGCACAGGAGTTTCTGCGAGGTGCCGGACTTCATCCGGGTCGAGCCGGTGATGAATTCGGGGCCCATCACCACTTCGATGGGGTAATCGACATAGCGGGAGATGGGGGAATCGGGATTGTTGCAGATGGATCCGCAAGGGATACCGTGCTCCTTGCAGGCCTTCATCGCCGCCATTACATACGGTGTGCAGCCGCTCGCGGAGATGCCTACCACGATATCTTTCGGGGTGATGTGGTGCTTCTCGCTAAGAGTCCGCCATCCTTCTTCCACGTCGTCTTCGGCCTCCTCGAGGTCGAGGACGAGGTTTTCGTTGCCGCCCGCCAGCACGGCCTGCCAGATCTCCGGATCGACGCCGTAGGTATTGGGCACTTCCAGCACGTCCAGGACACCGAGCTTGCCGCCGGTCCCGGCGCCGAGCCAGAAGAAACGGCCGCCGGCGCGGATCTGTTTCTCGATGGCGTTCACAAGCCGCTCGATGTCGGGCAGTACCTTCTCTATGGCGAGGGGTACTTTCTTGTCTTCGTTGTTGATGTCCCGCAACAATTCTGCTACGCTCTTCTTCTCAAGATGATCGTAGAGTGAGGGTTGCTCTGTCAGTCTGATAGCCATAAGTTCTTCAAATATAGTTAAAAATTCTTGTATTTCACATTTCCGATGCATTCCCCGTCGCGGACGGCGACCGCGGAGACCGTCTGCTGACGGTTGATCACGAAGGGGCCGGTATAGAGCGGAGAGGCCGCGGTGGGTGCACTTCCGTCCAGCGTGTAATGGATTTCGGCCCCCGGAGCGTCCACGCTGATGGTCACGACCTTGCTGTACTCCGTATCCTTATGCAACTCGATAAAGGGGTCCCGGAAGGCCTTGCAATAGCCCACGTCCAGGCGGTCGAGCCGGCCGAGATGCGTCTCCAGCGAGCGGGTAAAGCGGTCCCAGTCCTTGGGAGCCCGGCTCCATCCGGTTTCCGCGATGGCGCACATCCGCGGCCAGGCCATATATTCCACCCGCTCCGGCGTGGGCATGTATTCCGTCCAGACACAGCCCTCCACGCCGATGATATACTGCTGCTCCTCGGGCGTCAGGACCTCGGGAACGGGGTTGTATTCATACATCGTGCGCAGGGTCGTCGGACCTCCCATCGCAAGCGGCTCGCTGTCCGGGTCGGCCTGCCAGTAATCCAGATAGTATTTCGGATACGGAGCCATCACGACCTCGTGGTGCTGCCGGGCCGCCTTGATGCCGCCTTCCTCCCCGAGCCAGGACATCACTTTGGCGTTGGGGGCGAGTCCTCCCTGAAGGATCTCGTCCCAGCCGATAATCTGGCGGCCTTTCGAATTGATATACTTCTCCATCCGCCGGATAAACCAGCTCTGCAGCTCGAACTCATCCTTGAGCCCCTGTTCCCTGATAAGGGCCTGGCAGTGCGGACACTGCTTCCAGCTGGCCTTGGGGCATTCATCCCCGCCGATGTGCACAAGCTCCGAAGGGAAGAGTTCGAACACCTCGTCCATCACATCCTCGAGGAAGGCGAAGGTCTCGTCCCTGGGGCAGTAAACCTGCTTGAAAACGCCCCATTTGGTCGCGGTCTCGTAATGGTCTTCCAGTCCGCAGCTGAGCTCCGGATAGCAGGCGATCGCCGCGAGCGCGTGGCCGGGCATCTCGATCTCGGGAATGATGGTGACATACCGCTCGGCGGCATATTTCACCAGTTCCCGGACTTCTTCCTGCGAATAGTAGCCGCCGTAAGGCGTTCCGTCATAGATGCCGGAAGCAAGGGAGCCGACCACCGTCTCCTTGCGCCACTGGCCCTTTTCGGTCAGAAGGGGATACTTTTTGATTTCCAGCCGCCAGCCCTGGTCCTCGGTGAGGTGCCAGTGGAATCGGTTGACCTTGTGGAGGGCCATCACGTCGATGTACTTCTTGAGGAAATCAACGCTGAAGAAGTGGAGGCAGCAGTCGAGATGCATTCCCCGGTAGGGGAAGCGGGGGGCGTCTTCGATGTCGGTGCACGGAATGCTCCAGCGGATACCCGGGGCCCGTGACGGCGAGAAGATTTCCGGCGGCATCATCTGGAGAAGGGTCTGCAGGGCGTAGAAAGCGCCTGCGCCGTCCGCGCTCTCGATCACGATGCGCTCCGGCTCCACGCGGAGGTGATATCCCTCGGCGGGAATGCCGGGTGCGGACATGAAGTATACGGCTTGTTCCCGGGGCATCTGCTCCTCGATGGCCAGCGTCATTCCTGCCGCTGCGGCGAGGCGCTCGTTGAGCATCTCCGCCGTGCGAATCCGCCCGGAATCCGGCTCGTCCAGCCAGATCCGCGTATCCCGGGTAAACGTAAAGAATCCCTCCAGCGGGGTAATGTGCTGAGGCTGTGGAATGACCTGCACCTCGCGGGCGGGCTCTTTCCCGGCGCAGGCCACCAGGAGGAGGATGGCGAGGATCATGCCCCGTCGGGCGCTAAGAGAGGTAAAGCGGATCATTTCGCGAAGGTTTTGGTAACGGTCTTGCCGATGGGCTTGCCGGCGACGAATCCGCGGGCCTTGATGACGGAACCCTTATCGACCACGAACGGTTTGCCGTCGTAGCGGGGCGAACGGATCGTCGGCTCGGAGCCGTCGAGCGTGTAATGCACTTCTCCCTCCGGGTTATCCAGCTGGAGATTCATCGGCTTTGGGAAGTCCAGCCGCCGGTCGTAGTCGAAGATCACGTCGTGATACACCGGGCAGTATCCTATGTTTTTCAGGTCCAGGGTCTTCAGGATCTTGGGCATTCTCCGCCGGAACGATTCCCAGTCTTTGTTGGGCCGGGCGGTCCAGCCCACCTCGGCCGCGGCGACGTTGCGCGGGTATGCCTGATATTCGGCCGTGGCATTGTCGGGAACGTATTCCGTCCATAGGCAGGTCTCGTAGCCGATGATGTACTTCTTGCTCAGATCCGGGAGGGAATCCACGGCAGGATAGTAGTTGTACACCTTCTTGAGCGGCATGAAGATTTCCTGGGCCACGTTGTCAGCCTGGTCTTCCTGTTTGTTGTCAAGGTAGCACCAACGGTTGGGCGTCAGGACCACCCGGATGCCGCGGCGGATGCCCCGGGCCGCCGGGGCGTGCCCCCTGTAAGACATCGCGATGGGATCTTCGAGCCGGCCGCCGTCGAGGATTTCATCCCAGCCGATGACGGTCTTGCCGTGCTTCCGGAGAAAGTCTCCCATCCGCTTGACGAAGAAGGTCTGGAGTTCCTCCTCCCGGTCAATGCCGAGGACTTTCATCAGGTCCTGGCAGTACCGGCTTTCCCGGTAGGCATCCTTGGGGGCCTCGTCGCCGCCGATATGGTAGATCGGCGAAGGGAAGAGTTCGAACAGCTCGGTAAACACGTCCTCCAGGAAGGTAAAGGTCGTGGCCGTCGGCGCATAGAGGTTCTTCCAGATACCCCAGCGGGTCTCGACTTCATAATGCCGATCCGGGAAGCAGCTGAGTTCGGGATAGGCCGCGATGGCTGCCGTGCTGTGGCCGGGAATCTCAACCTCGGGGATGACGGTGATGCAGCGCTTCCGGGCATATTCCACCACTTCGCGGATATCGTCCTTGGTGTAGAATCCGCCGTGGGGGATGCCGTTGCCGATGCCGCTGTGCCAGGCCGTTTCCTTGCGCCAGGCCCCCACCTCGGTGAGGCGGGGATACTTGTCGATCTGGATGCGCCAGCCCTGGTCCTCGGTGAGGTGCCAGTGGAACATATTCTGCTTATACATCGCCATCAAGTCGAGGAACTTCAGGATTTCCTCCTTCGGGAAGAAGAAGCGGCCGCTGTCGAAGAGAAATCCCCGGTACCAGAAATCCGGCTCATCCTCGATGATGCAGCAGGGCGCCGCCCACTTCCTGACCTTTTTGGCGCGTACCGGGCTGTATATCTCCGCCGGGAACAACTGAAGGAGCGTCTGAAGGGCGTAAAATGCCCCGTTGACCTCCGTCGCCTCGATGACGACGCCTTCCGGCGCCACGCGCATCCTGTAGGCTTCCTTGCCGAAGCCTTCGCGTCGGACCAGCCGGATGGCATTCCCGCTTCCCTGCAGGCCGAATCCGGTGGCGAGCGTCACCTGGGCCTTGAAATCCGCCGCCACTTCCGCGAACGCGGGGTCCTCAACGACCAGGCGGACGGTCTTCGAGAGCAGGAAGTCGCCCGGGGCCTCCGTCAACTTCTTCGGGGTCGGGACAATGTCATAGCGCGGAGCCGACAAAGCGGCAAAAGCCACGACCAGCAGGGCGGACAAAGTCAGAAAGAATCGTTTCATAGGGCTTTTTCAATGGTTTTGTCGATGGCGTCGCTGAATGTCGCCGGCATTTCGCGCGAGAGCGGATAGGGTGCCTTGATATAGACGTGCATCTGGTCGATTTCATATTCATATCCGGTATGCTTCTCATAAGCATAGGCCGACGGCAGATAGGAATTCTGGCCGTTGGTATAGCCGGCGAAGAAGACATCCCGGTCCGGGAAACGGGCGCGGGCCGCCTCCTGGTACTCGCAGAACGGCTCCCCCTGCGTGAAGAAGAAGATGACGCCGTCGATGTTGACGGCTCCCATCGTGAAGTCGAGCGAACTCTTGACCTCCCCCTCGGCAAAACGCGAGAGGATCAGGTCCTTCCACCCAGCCACGTCCTCTTTCCAGGAAGCGGAAACGGTTTTGTCCCACCGGGAAATCTCCTCTGCGTGGGCGATGACCGCTTCCGGCGTCACCTCGGCGATGCGGTACGGCAGGGAGACGGTATCGTTCACGACCTTGAATTCCCCGGAAGAGGGGACCCTGCGGAAACGGATATTCAGGATGGAGTCGGCCAGGCAGCGGCCGGTTTCTTCCGCATACAGATAGTCCTTGGGGCCTTTTGCCGGGTCCATATTGCCGGCCGCACCGGTCAGTTGGAAGACATCTCCGCCCCAGGCCTCCGACAGGATCCTGCCCGTCACGCCCGGATAGTCGGATGATACCAGCAGGCTCCGCGGGCCCATGCAGACGGGGTGACACGCCACGTTGACAATGCTCACAAGGGGTTTGTCCTCCCCTTTCGGGATGATCCGCGCGACGTAGACATTCCGGTCTACAGGCCCCGAGGTCTTCTCGCAGCGGTTGTAATTGATGGTCGTGGTGCCGTTGCCGACCTCAAGGCGGAAGGGGCGGAACGCGGCGTCCTCCGTGATGGTCCTGACCGCATTCTCCACCAGCGTCCTGTGCAGCCGCTCCTTATGGGCGTAATTGCTCCCGCCCGGCTCGGACCGCCAGCCCCCGTTGCGGGGCGCGGAATGCGTGTGGATACAGTGCATGAAGATCCTGTCCAGCGGCAGCCCGCTCTTCTGCGCGATCTCCTTCCGCCATTCCAGCGACAGTTCGGGAGAGATCTCCATCAGGTCATTGGAAATGATGCAGACCTTGTCGGAGCCGTCGGAGATGACGAGACAATGGGTGTTCAACGGCAGATGGATCCCCGTGGAGAGGTCGTTGCGGGCGGCGAATCCCGCCAGCATCGTCGCCTCTCCCTCAAGGGTCGAGATGTCAGCCGCGTTATAGTTGCAGGTCAGTTTCCCGCCCTGCGAACAGGATGCCGCCAGCACCGTCGCAAGAATAATCGTTCCCAGTTTTCTCATGGCCTAGTATCCCGGATTCTGCTCGATGGTACCCTTACTCTTGGTGATTTCGTTGCGCGGGATCGGCATCAGGTAGTTGCGTCCGTCCTCGGGGAAGTATTTCTGGGTGGGGCTCATTCCGAGAGGGCAGTCGCCATAGTCGATCTTGTAGGTCTTGCCGAGCCATTTGTACTCATATACAGCCCCTTCCTCGTAGTAGATGCGGTCGTTCTTGGACGGGTCGTACAGACGCGGCATCCGGTAGACGGTATCCATCACGCCGCCCTTTTCAAGAAGCATCGTCTGCGTTCCCGCGAAGGGGATGTTCTCGTAGAAATCGGCCATCTTCCAGCGGCGCAGGTCGAAGTAGCGCATCGTCTCGAAGGCGAATTCGATGCGGCGCTCGTTGACCAGGCGGTCCCAGAGGGCTTCGCCGCTCTCCGTCACGTGCGGCATCATCACGTCCGCACGGTCGCGGATCTTGTTGATATAGTTGCGGCAGGTCTCCTCCTCGCCCAGCATATAGGCCGCCTCGGCGAGGTTGAGGTAGAATTCCGGCAGACGGAACCACGGGTACAGCAGCGAGCCGGTCTCGGCCTCGGTGATCGGGGAGGTCGGGATGTACCATTTGTTGAGTTCATAACCCGTCGTAGTGGACGCATGCCACAGATGCTTGCCCTTGGCCGTATAGTCGGGCATCTTGCTCGTCCGGTCCTTGCTGAAATCATCCCTCGTCTTGTCTTTCCAGAGGAGATAAAGTTCGAGGACATCCTCGGAATAGGAGTTGCCCTTCATATTGCCGTAGAGGCTGAAGGGGGCTGCGACGGATTTGTAGAAGCGCGGGTCGCGGTTCCTGAAGGGATGCTCGGGATCGTATCCGGAATCTTCCTCGAACCACTTCTTGCCGGTGATCATCTCGTAGTCGCTCACCATCGCCTGGGTGGGCTCCATCGAGGTCCATCCGTTGAAGTACACGACCGAGTACAGGAGCTGGGCCTTCTTGGTGTAGTTGTCATCCGAGGAGGAGTTGGCGACAAAGAATTTACACCAGATATTCTCCTTGGAATCGACATTCTTCCAGAAAGCGTCGTATGTGTCTTCCATCCGGTAGGCCCCGTCGATGTCGGCGCGGTCGACGATGGCCTTGGCCGCATCGTATGCCCGCTGCCACTTGTCGCGGCTGTAGGTGCCGCGGAAAATACCGCCCTCGGGCTTCTCGGGATCGTTGAAAAGCGGAGAGGCCGCGATAAGGGTAACCCGGCTGTGCAGGGCCAGGGCGGCGTCACGGGTGGCCCGTCCCGCCGCGTTCTTTTCGGGGAGGAGGTTCTCGGCCTTGGCAAGGTCATCGAGGATGAAATCGACGCAGTCGTCGAACTTGTCGCGTCTGACGGAGAATTCGTCGCTCAAGGTATAGATGTCCTTGATGATCGGTACGCCGGCATAGCGTTCGATGAGGTTGGTGTATGTCCAGGCGCGGAGGAAATAGGTCTCGCCGAGGAGCCGGTTCCAGTTCTTGTCGCCCTTCTTTCCGGTGTCCGCCTCGATGGTATTGATGAAGCGGTTCATATTGCGGAGGAACTGGTAGGAGCGGTTCCAGATGTTGAGGATGGTGGTGCGCGTGTTGTGCGCCGATCCGCCCTCGTTCATATACATGATATTGTCCGGATTCATCGTTCCGGAAGCGATGTAGCGCGTGGAAGAACCGCCATAGCGGAAAAATCCTTCGTCGCTGATACAGCCGATGTTGCCCTCCTGGTAAGGGTCGGGCAGTACGACATAGAAACTGTTTACGTGGGCTTCGGCCAGACCGATGCTGGAGAAGACGGCTTCTTCCGTAAGTTTGTCGAGCGGGGTCTTGTCGAGGAACCCTTTTTCCTTGTTGCAGGACACGATGGCTGCGGCGGCAAGGACGACGGTCAGTATGGTAATGATCCTTTTCATGGTGACTCCTTTGCTAGAACATAATTTTCACACCCGTGTTGAAAATCCTCATCTGAGGATAGGTCTGGTAGCTCTCGTCCGAGGTCTCGGGGTCGACGTTCTTGAGTTCGGACAGGGTGAGGAGGTTGTATCCGGCGATGTAGAAGCGGATTCCCTTGCAGGGGAATTTGGTGCCGAACAACTTTTGCGGAAGGGTATAGCCGAGTTCAACGTTCTTCAGACGGATGAAGGAAGCGTTGCGGGAATAGAAGTCGGAACGGTTGACGCCGCCGTTGCTGACGGTCGATCCGATACGCGGATAGTCGGACGTGGTGTTTTCCAGCGTCCAGGCCTTCTCGGCCGCTTCCCGCTCGAGGTTGCCGGAGACCGGGTCCATCAGCGGAGAATAGTAGTAGCGGGCCAGCCCCTGTCCCTGGAGGAGGAACGAGAAGTCAAGGCCTTTCCAGCGGGCTTCGAAGTTCAGGCCGAAGACAATCTGCGGAACGACGGTGAGCGGGATGCGCTGACGGTCGAGGTTTGTAATCTTGCCGTCCTTGTCCAGATCCTCATAGATGAGGTCGCCGAGCGTGGCGCCGTCCATGTGCGGATAATTGTCCAGCTGATCCTGTGTCTTGAATACGCCGATGGCGTGGTAATACAGCGAGGAGCCCATCGGCATCCCTTCGAGTTTCATATAGTCGTGACCTTCCGGCCAGGGCGTTTCGTCCATATAGACGATCTTGTTCCGGGCATACATGAAGTTGCCGGTGATGTGGTAGGAGAATTCTCCGACCCTGTACTCGTGGCCCAGCTGGAGCTCGACGCCGGTGTTGTTGACGATTCCGATGTTCTCGTCGGGCAGGCTGCTTGTCATACCCGTATAGTAGGGAATGGAGGCGTTGCGGGTGCAGAGGATGTTCTTGCGCTGGGTGTGGAAGAATTCGGCCTCCCAGGTGAACAGACCGTTCCGGATGCTTCCGTCGATACCGACGTTCCAGGTGCGGGCGACTTCCCAAGTGACGTTCTCATTGGGGATGATGCCGGGAACGATGATGTTGACGTCCTTGCCGTCCATCTTGAGCTTATAGCTGTTCTTGGAGGTATATTCGTAACTCGGCATGTACTGGAAAGCTGCGATCTGGTCGTTGCCCTGCTCGCCGTAGGAAGCGCGGATCTTGAGGTTGGTGATGTCGGGGACGTTCTCTTTCATGAACGGTTCCTCGGAAATGCGCCAGCCCACCGACACGCCAGGGAAGAAGCCCCAGCGCTTGCCCCTGGGGAAGTTTTCGGAGCCGTCGAAACGCATGATAAACTGGAACAGGTACTTGCTGTTGTAGTCGTAGCCGACACGGCCGAAGAAGGAGCGGCGGGCGGTCTCGCGGGCATAGCCCGTGGCGCTGAAATACTCGCGGTCGGCATCGCCGGCGAACAGTTCGTCGAGGATGTCGGTAGGATATTTGTTCCGGCCGGCCGTGAAGTAGTCGAGGCGGTAGGAACTCTGCTCGAAGCCCGCGAGGGCGCTCACGTGGTGGCCGTTGAAGGTGCGGTCGTAGTTGATGTTGGCGTTGACCGTAAGCGTGTGCCAGTGGGTCTGGTACTCGTGCAGGGTCGGCGTGGTCCAGTACGAGGTGGTGAACTCCTCATAGAGTTCGGTGATCTCGTCGTAACTGTAGTACTTCCACTGTTGCTGCCAGTTCTTGCGGAAACGGGAGGTAAGGTCGTAGGCGACCTTGGCGTTGACCGAGAGCCCCTTTGTGATAAAAGGAAGGTCCCAGTTTGCGCTGAGGGTGGTGTTGATGGAATTGAAGGTGGTACGGTCGTAGCCGGTGAGGTCCTGGACGAGGACGGCGGGGTTCGTGCCGCCGCGCAGGAGGCCGTTCGGGTAGTACGCCGCTCCGGTAGGTTTCATACGGATCGCGGTGTAGAAGATACCGTAACTGTCGGAGGGGAAGGCCGAGTAGTTCTTCTGCTGCCGCCTCGCCTGGATGTCCACTCCGAGCTTGAGGTTATTGGTGACCTGGATGTCGAGGTTGGAGCGCAGATTGTACTGGCTGTAGTTGGTGGCGCTCTTGTAATAGATACCGTCCTGGTACTGGCCGTTGAACTGGACGAAATAAGCCACCTTTTTGGCGCCGCCGCTGATGCTTACGCCGTACTTGTGCTGGAGCGAGACGGGTTTGATGATTTCCTTGAACCAGTCGGTGTTGGGGTACAGGATTGGGTCGTCCTGGTCGATATAGTGCTGCCGCTGGGTCTCGTTGTAGTACGGCGCGGCGCCCGTAATGGCGAGCTCGTCGTTGTACGCCTTGGTAAAGAGGACGGCGTCGGCCATCTTCACGAGGCGGGTGGGCTGCTGCATGCCGAGGTCGTAGGTAAAGGTGACGTTCGGCGCTTCGTTGAAGCGGCCGCGCTTGGTGGTGACGAGGATGACGCCGTTGGCGCTCCGGGAGCCGTAGATGGCGGCGGAGGCGTCTTTCAGTACGGTCACGCTCTCGATCTCGTCGCCGGTGAGGCGGCCGAATTCATCCCCTCGTCCCGGCACGCCGTCGATGATGATGAGCGGGGAGTTGTCACCGAGGGTGCTGCGTCCGCGGATGAACATCACCGCATCGTCCTTTCCCGGTTCGCCGGAGCGGTTGTTGACGATTACGCCGCTCAGACGGCCGGCAAGGCCCTGGGACAGGTTGACGGAGGAGTTCTTGACGAGTTCGGCGCCGGAGGTCGTGGCCACCGATCCCGTCAGGGTTACCTTGCGCTGGCTGCCGTAGCCGATGGAGACGGCTTCTTCCAGCACCATCGCGTCGTCTCTGAGGACGACATCGATTGAGGTGCGCCCTTCGACCGGGATGTTTTGCTCCTCATAGCCCATCATACTGTAAGTGAGCGTGGCATTGGGCTTTACGCCGCTCAGGGTGTAGCGTCCGGAAAGGTCGGTGGCGGAGCCGCTCCTGCTGCCCTGCACGTAGACCATTACACCGGCCAGCGGGTCGCCGTTCGCGTCCGAGACGACACCCTGGACGGTCAGCGATTTGTTTTGGGCCGAGACGGCCGCCCCGCCGAGGAGGGTCAGGAGCGATACCGTCAGAAGCATCAGAAAGGATTTGAGTCTCATATTGGAGGTTCGTATGGTTAACTGGTTTCAAATGTACGCAATTGTTTTCGTTTAACCAATACTTCTGCCGAAAAAAATTTCGTTTTGTTTCGTTTCTTGTTTTTTGGGATAGAATTACTTACCTTTGCGAAGGTACAAATCCCACTTTTTTATGAAAAGTATCGCAGAACGGCGCAAGTACATTCTCGACAATATTTTCCAGAACGGATTCGTCCGCGTCGCGGACCTTGCCGAGGCACTGTCCGTCACCCAGACCACCATCCGCAAGGATCTCACCTACCTGGAGGGACAGGGACTGCTCTACCGCGCATACGGCAGCGCGCTTCCCACCGCGGCCCCGGTAATGGACATCAGTCTCAACACCAAGCGCCTGATCCACCTCAAGCAGAAACAACGGATTGCCGCCCGCGCCATCGCGATGCTGCAGGAGAACGATTCTATCATCATGGGAGCGGGATCCACCGTCGGCGTAATGGCCGAGATAATCAAACCCAAGGGGCGCCTGAACGTCGTCACGCCGGCCGTCAATATCGCGATGGCCCTCGGCGACATGTCCGGGATCTCCGTGATGCAGCTTGGCGGCATCCTGTACGGCAACTCCTTTTGCGTGATCGGGTCCGAGGCCAAGGGGATGCTCAACAATCTTCACTGCAGCAAGCTGTTTTTCGGCGTTGACGGCATCGATCCGGATTTCGGGGCGACCTGCGCTACGATCGAAGAGGCTGAACTGCTCCATCAGATGATGGGCGTCGTGGCGACAAGTATCGTTCTGGCCGATTCCTCCAAGATCGGATTCAAGGGATTCGGCCGGATCTGCGCGATGGGCGAGGTGGACGTACTCATTACCGATTCCGGCATCTCCGACTCCGCCCGCAAGGCCATCGAAAAGACAGGCGTCCGCGTCATCACCGTCTAACCCCGTCCGCGACCGTATGAAAAAAATCCGCATTCCCCTTCTGGCCAGGGTCCTCATCGCCATTGTCCTGGGCATTCTCATCGGCCTGGTGGCCCCGGCATTTATCGTCCGCGCGATGAATACCTTCGACGGCATCTTCGACCAGCTGCTGCGATTTTTCATCCCGCTGATCATCATCGGCCTCGTAACGCCCGCGATCGCTGACGTGGGGGCGAAGGCCGGCCGGATGCTTCTGATTACCGTGGCGATCGCGTATACGTTCACGGTCCTGTCGGGCCTGTTCGCCTACCTTTTCAGCAGCACCCTTTTCCCGAAGGTTGTCGGAGCGGGGAGTCTGACCGCCCTGGAGGCCGCCAATGTGGATTTCGCACCGTACTTCACCCTTGCCATCCCGCCCATGACCGACGTGATGACAGCCCTGGTCCTTTCGTTCCTTCTCGGGATCGGCATCGCCGCCAGCAAGGCTGAGGTGCTCGGAAAGGGGTTCGGCGAACTCCGGACCATCGTTGTCCGGAGCATAGAGAAGGTAATCATCCCGGTCCTGCCCGTTTACATCTTCGGCCTGTTCCTGGACATGACGGCGGCGGGGAAGGTCGTTCCGGTGCTGAAATCATTCCTCGTGCTGGTTCTCGTCATCTTTGCGATGACGCTTGTCCTGCTGGTGCTGCAGTTCTGCGTGGCGGGCCTTGTCGCCCGCAAGAATCCCTTCAAGATGCTCTGGGGAATGCTTCCGGCCTATGTGACAGCGCTCGGGACAGCGTCTTCCGCCGCCACGATTCCGGTTACCCTCCGCTGCACGACCGGCAACGGTGTCCGGGAAAGCGTCGCCGGATTTGTCGTTCCGCTATGCGCCACGATTCACCTGTCGGGCAGTACGCTCAAGATCACTTCCTGCGCCATCGCGCTGATGCTGATGCTCGGGATGCCGGTGTCCTTCCCGGCGCTGCTGGGTTTCATTATGATGCTGGGCATCGTGATGGTCGCCGCTCCCGGCGTCCCCGGCGGAGCCATTATGGCCGCCCTTGGAATCCTGAGCAGCATGCTGGGCTTCGACGCCCAGGCCCAGGCGATGATGATTACGCTCTACATCGCGATGGATTCCTTCGGCACCGCCTGCAACGTCACCGGCGACGGCGCCATCTCCCTCATCATGGACCGCATCGCCGCCAAAGAGTCTTAGGCCTTTTTACACGAAAATTCTTCTTCCCCTTCTGTTGGGAACGGCCTGCCTGATGGCATCCTGCCGCTATCAGGAAACGGTTCCCGTCGATGAGATCTCTTCCCTCGCAGTCAGGCAGTGCACGATCATGGAGCAGTCCCTGACGGAGGATACGCTGCCCCGCAATTTCCAGAATGGAGAGCTTGTCCTCTCCGATACCCACTGGTGGTGCAGCGGATTCTTCCCCGGGGTGTGCTGGTATACTTACAAGCTGAGCGGGGAGTCGCTTCATCGCCGTTCCACACCAGTTTGACGAGGACGTCGCCTTTCTTGTTCCGGCAGAAGGCGAGGTAGAAGGTTGCGGCCTTGAGGGCGATCGGGGCACGGGCGTTGGTGATAGCCGTCGTGCCTTCGGAGTCACCGGCGGTGCGGTAGGAGTTGCCGTCGAGTTTGATATTGCCGTTGAAGGGGCCGATGATGGTCTCGAAGACCGTGGAGATGACGCCGTCGAATCCGCATTCCTCCACGGCCTTCTTGCCCTGGGCGGCGATGATGGGCCACATTTCCTCGGTGGTGGAGAAAGGTTTGGTCACTTTCTCCGCTTTGCTCAGGTCGTGGTAGGCCTGGGAAAGGATGTAGTACAGATACGGGTTGCCGCCATTTTCCGTCTGGGCGGCCTTCACCTTTCGGGCAGGCCTGCATCGTGCTTATCAGACATAAACTATGAACACATACTTTTGGATATAATCCAGTTTTGACCCAAAATTTAACTTTTGGTTAATAACTCTTGGTTAATTTCTTTCAAAAGCGTATATTTGCGAAAAATAAAAGCTTATGAAGCCGAATCCGTTTATACTCGAACCTTACAGGAATAAAGAGTTGTTTTGTGACCGTGAGGTGGAAACAGAACAAATTATTGAATACCTTAACAATGACAGGAACATTACACTGATTTCGCCGAGGCGCCTTGGGAAAACGGGCCTGATATATCGCATATTCGAAGAAATAGGTGAAAGACAAAAGGATACGGATACCTTCTATCTGGATATAAGTTCTTCACAAAGTCTTGAGGATTTCATAAAGCTTCTTGCTGAATCCATCGCTCGTGTGCTGAAGCGGCAAAATAAGATATCGTCTTTCTTTAAGGCTCTTGGCGGAATTCGGCCCTTGTTATCTTATGATGCCTTGACCGGGGCGCCGGAGGTTAGTATTACATACAGGAACGACATCGATAAAACACTCACACTAAAAGGTATTTTTCAATATCTGGAGAGACACAATAAGAGGGTTGTACTGGCAATAGACGAATTTCAGCAGATCCGGGAATATGAAATGGTGAATATGGAGGCTCTCCTTAGGACATATATACAACCCCTTCACAACGTGCGGTTTATCTTTTGCGGGAGCAAGAAACATACAATGACGGATATTTTCTCCAATGCAAAGAAGCCCTTTTATGAGAGCACCACATTCGTTCCGCTTGGAAAACTGGATATCCTTGTTTATGAGAAATTCATAACAAATCTATTCCTCGCCAACGGAAAAACGATTGATCCGGAAAGTGTGGAACATATTATTGCCTGGACGCGGGATCATACTTTTTATACCCAGATGCTTTGCAACGAGGTGTTTTTAAGAAGTTCAGTAAGCGTAACAACAACGGATATACTCGAAGCGGAAAGAAGAATTCTTGATGCAAACCGGGACCGTTTTCTTGAATTGCAGCGGCTCCTGACCGCGGCGCAGTGGAAACTTCTGAAAGCAATTGCCAAAGAGGGAAGCATTCAGCATCCGACATCATCCTCTTTTATTCAAAGGTATCATCTTGGCTCCGGGGCGGCGGTTTCAAAAAATGTAAAGTCCCTGATTGAAAAAGAGTTGGTACTTCTCGAGACCGTCGGTGGTAAAGATACTTATTGCGTATATAATGTGTTTCTCTCCAGATATCTGGAAAAGGACTGATTCCTACGTTTTCGGCTACAATCGGCCTCCGAACAAATCAAACGGAACCAAACATGGCACCCCGGGCCTGACATACCCGGGCAGAGAGGTCCACGGCCTTGGCGTGGGCCGAGGCAGGTGTTTCACCGTGAAGGATGGCGGTGACAAACGCCGCGGTGAATGAATCGCCGGCCCCAACGGTGTCGACGACATCGACGCGGGGCGTGTCGATATGGGAGATGAGACCCTCCGGGCCGTATACCTCGCTGTCTTTGGCCCCGCAGGTATAAATGAGATAGTCCAGGCCGTATTGCTTCACAATCGCGGGAATGCCGTCCAGCGACATCATCTGCAGCACGATGGGGAGTTCATCCTCGTTCAGTTTGAGGATATTCGCCCGCTCGAGAGATGCTTGAATGACGGCTTTGTCGTAATAGTACTGCCGGAGATTGATGTCAAACACTTTGAGTGCTTCCGTCGGGGCAGCGTCAACGATCTGAAGGATCGCGGCGCGGGATCCCTCCGACCGCTGGGCCAGGCTGCCCCAGCAGACGGCATCGGCATGCCCGGCCACACCGAGCACTTCCGGGGTAGCCCTGAGGTCATCCCAGGCGACATTCTCCAGGATCCGGTAGGTCGGAATCCCCCGGTCATCCAGGCTTACCAGCACCCGGCTGGTGGGAAGGTTATTCTGCTGCAGAAAGTCAGTCCGAAGCCCGTAGGAGCGGCATTCCGAGAGCGTCTCCTCCCCAAGTTCATCCCTACCGACGGCACTCACCGGATAACTGTCCGCCCCCAGCCGCATCGCGTGGTAGGCGAAATTTACCGGCGCGCCGCCGAGCGCCCGTTTCTCCGGCAGACAATCCCAGACAATCTCACCGACACCGATAATGACAGGTTTTTTCATACACTTAGTCAAGATAAAGGATTTTGCGGGTCTGCTCTCCGCGCTCCTGCATCCGCAGACGCCAGATCAGCTCCTGGACCGAGACGATGTGGAAACGATCGTCGAGTTCATCCATCATCAGCTGCGCTGCATTGGCGGCCCGCTTGCCGTTGAATGTACTCCAGGCGTGCACCGCGACGATATTGAAACTCGAAGTCCCTGCCGGCTCGCCGGCGTTGGCTTTCTGTGCCGCCTGTGCGGGACTGGACAATCCGTCCCACAGCATATACTTGGTCGTGATGAGCGGAATGTCATATCCGGCTTTGTTGGTAAACCAGAATATCTTGCCCGCACCGCCGTCATAGGGATTGTATTCTACCCCCGTAATGCCTTCCAGCTGGTCATTGGCATCCACGAATGCCTGGAGCATCTCCTGCCCTTTCGGGTCCGAGAAGTTTTTGGCCATCACGTGCAGGATCTTGATTCCGTGCTGACGCATATGTGCGGCCGTCCGTTCCGCTACTTCTTTCAGCAAATCCTGCCGGTTTTCGGCAGCCTTGCCTTCCGTGGCAAAGGTGTCGATATAGTAATATCCGCCGCCGAAAGTTTCCATAATCGTACACTCCGGGGACGGTTGCCGGCCGAGAAGATAACTAAACCGGGTAGGAGCAAGTTGGATCAAGGACTGGGAGCCCAGTTCATAGGCGATTTTTGTCGTAGTCGCAGACGGGAGGGTGTAATAATCGTTGACAAACGAATCCGTAATGATAAACTGGTAACTGTCGCCGTCGGTCAGGAAGAAAGACAGATAGTTTCCTTCCTCATCAAACTGGATATTGCGCGGGTTGATGCCCACGGCTTTATCGGAAGGCAGGCGCTCCTTATAATTGCGGGACGTCAGCGTATGGTTGTAACTCCAGTCGGCCGCCAGCATCATATGCCCGTACCGCGAGACGGGGTCGACGAACTTGTCTTCGCTGATAAGACTGTTATTCTCCCAGCCAAGTACCTGGGATCCCGGGGTCAGCCAGTCAAGAATATCGTTGAACGTCGCCGTATTATCCTCCAGGCCGCCGGTAAGGTCTGCCACAAAAAGTTTGTTGGCAATGGCATAATCCCGCAGTTCCCCGGCCGGGATATCCGTCCGTCCAGAAACGCCGACGGGCATCAGCACAAGTGCATTCCTGTTGCATTGATCCTTGAACTTTTCGAAGGCCTGGGCGAGCGTCATATTGCGACAGTCGCACTTCAGCATGTATCCGGCATCTATGAAGAACTGTTCGTTCCCCACATCCGCAATCAAGGCATTGTACACGTGGGAGGCGACGGCAGCGACATTCCCGCTCTCGGGATTGTTCTTCAGGTCCGTGAGGACATACCCCTCGAAGAGACCTTTGAACTGCGAATCGGTAACCATCTGTATCGCCGTCTTGTTGCCGAGACGCGTCCCCAACAGCGCACGTTCCGTATCATAGGCAAGGTCGCCCTTCTCCATCCAGGCGCAGTAATCGATCCGGCCTTCAACGGCCGCCTTGTTGATCAGCCCGACGACGGAATGCATCAGCAGATAGCCCTGGAGACCGTCGCCGGCGGCGCTGTACTTTCCGGGATTCTCCCGGTTGGCATAATCAGTATGGACGACGTGCCAGTATCCCTTGGGGCTGAAATTGTTATGGGGGAGGAAGTATGGTTCAACTTCCGGGACCGGTTCATAATTGTTGAACGGATATTTCTCGACAGGCCCGCATTGGGCGGCCAGAAAGAAATAAGCCAGTACGAAGAGCCAGTGTTTTTTCATTTTTCTCATCATTATTTACCTGAAAAGACTCGGATGGCACGGCAAACATCCTCCTTCATCGCCTTCATCGCGGCGAATTCAACATCGTGAAGGTAGGACGAAGTCCCGGAAGCAATCACTTCGGCGGCGGCATTGTACCCCGCCTTGGACATATAGGAATAGTAATTGATCTTGCGGATTCCCGCCCGGATGGCGTGGGTGTAGTCTTCCGGAGAAACGCCGGACCCTCCGTGCATCACAAGGGGAATACCGGTGCTTTTGCGGCAGGATGCGATGACATCGAAATCCAGGACAGGAGTGGATTTATAGAAGCCATGCGCCGTCCCGAAAGCGATGGCAAGGGCATCTATGCCGGTCTGCCGGACGAAACCAGCCGCTTCATCCGGATCGGTATAGAAATCCTCGGGATTGACCGATCCGTCTTCCCGGGTAGCCAGACGCCCCAACTCGGACTCAACGCCGATCCCCTTGGGATGACACAGCTCCACCACATGGCGTGTAAGCGCCACGTTTTCTGCGTAAGGCTTCGCCGAAGCGTCTATCATAATCGAAGTGAAGCCGAGTTCCACGGCTTTTTCGATCATCGGAAGCGACTCTCCGTGATCGAGGTGCACGCAGACCGGTACGCGCGCGCTACGCGCCACGGCAAGCATCGCGGGACCGACCATCGAAATGTCGTTGAACACGTTATGCACCTCCGCGTGTGCGAGGATGACCGGTTCGTCGAGTTCCTCCGCTGCAGCCACCACGGCCTGCAGCGAGTCGAAGCCCGTGGCGTTGAACATTCCGACCGCCTTTCCGTCCCGCTCCGCGAGTGCGAGGATTTCCTGAAGGTTTACTAACATTTGCTGCTTTTTAAGAATGACAAAATGGTTTCCAGCGAAGGGGCGCCTCCCGTAGATGTGGCGCTGAACAGGTTGAAACGGGCGCTCGCCGAGGCGAAGCGTAGCATTTCCTCCAGCCCCCATCCTTCGTGGATGGCATAGAGCGCACCGGCGCAGAAGGCGTCTCCGGCACCGACGGAGGATACGATTTCGCTACGGTCGACGAGGAAGGAAGGGACATAGCAGACCTCACCTCCACGGTCAGCGGCCACGCCTCCTTCCGGGAAATGGATAACGACGAGCTTACGGACGCCGAGACCCAGCAGAGCGAAGGCGGCGCCCTCGATGGCCGGCACGTCCGGACGGCCGTCGCGACGGAGCAGTGTGCCGAGGCAGTTTTCAGCCTCCACTTCGTTGATGATCAGATAATCGGTGTATTTCAGGCAGGGAAGCACGACCTTGCGGTAGCGGTCGCCTTCTTCCGACACGACGTCGACGGACGTTTCATAGCCCTGCCGCTGCAGGCCGTCCAGCGCCCGCGCCGCGGCCACGCCATATTCCGGGTCCTCCCGGTCCAGGGCATCCAGCAGCAGAAGGTATCCAAGATGAAAAATACGCGCCGGGGACTTGCAGGAGAAGACCTGATTCACGGTAAGTTTCGCATTGGCACCGCGGCAATGGAAAAAGGTGCGTGATCCGTCCCCGCCCGTCTCCGACATCACGTCCGTATAAGACGTAGCCGTCCCCTCGAGGACTTTAAGATGGGTACGGTCAATCCCGAGCCTGTCGCAGGCGTCTAAACACATCTGGCCATATCTGTCCGCCCCGATGCAGCCGCCCGCAAAAAGAGGGATGCCGCTGCGCATAGCGGCCAGATCAGCCAGGACGTTGTGTGCACAGCCCCCCAGTCCCTCCTCTTGGCGGAAGATTGTAGCGAGGTTCCCCTTCCGGGGATATGCCCCGATGAATTTGACGTTATCGACAATCCAGTTGCCGACGGCTATGATACCCTTGCGAACCATTTAAACCCCTTTCTTGCTAAACAGGCGTATCCAGGTCAATCATCACTTTCATCGAGGATTCTTTGTGAGCGTCGATGAACTTGTAGGCATTGTCGAATTGCTCGAGGGGGAAGCGGTCGGTGATGAGGGGCTTGAGGTTGATGGTACCCTTATGCACCTCCTCGACGGCCTTTAGGTAATCCTCATGCTTGTACATCAGGGTGCCGATCAGATTGAGCTCGTGCTCACCGAGATGCTCCATATTAATGACGGGATTGTGCGCGAAAACCGCGACGATCACGATGTCGCCTCCCTTCTCGATGGTTGCCATCAGCGACTGGATGGAGGATTCTACGCCGGCCACTTCAAAGGCGGCCTGGTACCCTTCTTCCCCGAAAATCTCCTTTACGCCCTCCGCGAGCGGGGTCTTGTTCACGTTCAGGGTGTACTTGATGCCGCATTCGCGTGCTTTGGCGAGACGCAGGTCGCTGATATCCGTAATCAGCACCTTTGCGGCCCCGCGCGCCTGGGCAAACTGGGCGATGAGGTTGCCGATGGTCCCCGCTCCGGACACCACCACGTTGCGGCCCGCAAGCGGAGCCCGGCTGGTAGCGTGCGCGCCCACAGCGGTGGGCTCGATCATCGCGCCGAAATCCAAGGGCATGTCCTCCGGAAGCAGTACGGTACGGTCCTCGGTCACGACGAAATAATCCTGAGCGGCGCCATCTGCGTGGAAGGCCTGGACCTTCAGATTCTCGCAGATATTGTATCTGCCGTGACGGCAGGGATTACACTCGCCGCACACAAGCTGCGGACGTGCCGTCACGTGATCACCCGGCTTGAAAGCCTTCACATCCGGCCCCACTGCTACAACGATACCAGAGTACTCGTGCCCCTGCACCACAGGATAGATACAGGAGGGGTGCAGTCCGTGATAGGAATGAATCTCGGATCCGCAAATACCGATCCGCTTGATGTTTAAAAGGATCTCGTTCCCTTTCAGGTCTTCGGCCTTCGGAGCCGGAGCGTCGTTATGCACCTCGATCGTCTTCGGTGCAGTCATGATAACTTTTCTCATATTGCTTACATATGCTATTGCCAGAAGAAATCATTCTGCCGGGATTCGGCCGTATTCAGCCTCAACTCGCTCTCGGGATAGGCGGAAAGAAGGCCTTTGCGAAGGTCTGTGATATCCGTAGGGAACACACAGCCCTTTCCGATGGCACCGGGGAAATGATAATTCAGATAGGTATTGAAATCAGGCAGATGGCCCATATAGAATTCATTCGCCGGGGCGGCGATATTGTCCCGGAGCCAGGTGGCGCCTCGGCGGTGGGTGTCAAACCATTCATGGCCCTCTCCCATCAGTTCGATCACGCGCTCCCACATAATGGCATTTACCAGTTCGTCCGCAGAAGCGAAATCCGTACTCTTCCAGTCCGCCGGGACGGAAGCGACGCCGGCAGCGACCGAATGACGGGCCCTGTTGCGCAGCACATTCACATTGGCGATGGCAAGGTTCCACCAGTTGTCTCCCGGTCCGGCGCTCAGGGACGCCGCCGCCTCGGCCGCAATCAGATAGACCTCGGCCAGCCGCATCAGGTAAAAATCCGCCTTGCCGCTGGTGACATCGTACGTCGGATCGAGGTATTTTTTGATGAACGAATCCGAGGAAGCCGTTACCTTGTCGTCGGAAGGATAGGCCGTCACCTGCTTGTTGGTGTTCAGATTGAGATACTTCACAAAGAAGGAGGCCGCGAAGCGCGGATCTGAGGTAGAGGCATACAGTGAACTGTTGTGTGACCCGGTTCCTTTCTTGCCGCCGGAATACTTAAGGATATTCTCAATGGCAAACCGCGAAGGTCGTACCCGACCCGCGTTGGAGTTGGTTGTCGCATAATTGGAACTGCCTTCCGGATAAGGCGGAAGCATATGGATGGAGCAATAGTTCTGCCCGGCCTTGTTGGAGGATGTGATCTTGAGAATACTCTCGGGCAGGAACCAGTCTCCCGGTTCCGTCCAGCGAAACAGGGCCCGGAAGTCCGGCGAGAGCGAATAGGGGCCGTTTTCGATGACATTCACGGCCGTCTCGTAGGCCCGCGTAAACGCATCTTCCGCGGACGAAATCCCGCAGGCGCTGAAATCCGGCGTCCGTCTGGCCGTGTCCCAGAAATTATCATCCGGGGCAGACAGCAGCGACCCGATGGTCAGGTAAACCGAGGACTTGAGCGCCGTGGCCGCCCAGTTATTCGGCCGGTTCTTGCCCGGGGCGACCTCTTCCGCCCGCTCCGGGTTGCGCATATGCTCCTCCGCAAATGTCAGGTCTTCCAGCACCTGTGCATACACATCCGGGAATGGTTGCCGGGGGGTGTAGAGTTCCGACGCCACGTCGGGTGACGAAGTCAGGATGGGCACATCGCCCCAGATGCGGACGGCCGTGAAGTAAAAATGGGCACGAATCAGGCGGGCCTCCGCCTCTATCTCCGTCTTGAATCCTTCATCGACAGGGCTGTCCGGAAGGTTGTCGATCAGGCGGTTGCACCGGTTGATTCCCAGCCAGACGGCGGTCCAGACATTCTTGTTGCCGATGATGTCGGTGGAGTACTTCGTGAAATACATGCCGTCCAGCCACTCGTCCGTGGTCCGGTTACCGCCCCAGATGATGAGGCCCGATCCGGTCTGGAAATATTCGTACATTGTCCCCTTCCAGAGCGACGAGTTGTTGAGGGTCAGGTAGCAGCCGTTGATGTTGGCCTCCAGCGCCTGCGGCGAATCATATACGTCTTTCTCCGAAAGCGACGTGGTCGGCACCTCCTCCAGGAATCCCTTGCAGGAGACCAGGGCAAGTAATATGAGAGGTAAATACTTCTTCATGGCGCATCAGAATGAGAACCGGACATCGAAAGAGAAGGTGCGGCAGGAAGGATAAGACCCGCCGTCGATTCCCATCTTCTTGACATTGGTACCGTACGTGTTCACGTCCGGATCCCAGCCGGTGTATTTGGTAAAGACAAAAGGATTCGCCGCCGAGGCGGTCAGGGTAATGCTTCGCAGGGCCTTTTTCTTCAGCTGGATCAGGTAGGAAAGCGAAATGTCGGAAATCCGAAGATAGGAGCCGTCTTCTATGTAGAGGCTCGTGAATTTCTTGAAGTCGCTGTTTTCCATCCGGTCCAGGGCGGGATACCGTGCTCCGGGATTGTCCGGCCGCCAGGCATCGTAGTAAGCCGAACGGACGATGTTGTGCTTGACGACGTTGCTCGCCGTCTCCACCGCCGAATTGAAGTTGAAAAGGTCGTTCCCGTACGAGCCGCTGAACGTCACCGAGAGGGTCAGGGTCTTGTAGCGGAAAGAGGTATTGAAGCCGTAGATCAGTTTCGGATTAGGGTTGCCGATGATGGTGCGGTCGCCTTCGTCGATATAGCCGTTCTCGTTGAGGTCGTAATAATCGATGCTGCCGGAGGGGCGCGGCGTTCCGCCGTTGCTAATCGGGGTGCCAGTCTCGCCTTCCGGCACGATCCGCTTGATCTTGTATCCATAGAACAGGCCCATTTCGTAGCCCTGCATAAAGATATTCGCCGTCTGCGCGCAATAGGCGGAATTGCCGACCTGCGCTCCCTCGAAGCACACCACTTCCTTCTGCTCGGTCGGACTGACCCAGACGGACTTGCGGTCGGCCGTTTCGCTGATGGTGACGATCTTGTTGCGGTTGAAGGACAGGTTGCCGCCCAGCGTCCACTCAAAGTTGGCCGTCTTGACGGGAACGGACTCCACGGTAAGTTCGAATCCGCTGTTGCGGATGGTCCCTTCGTTCACATAATAAGAAGTCATACCGGAAGACGCGGGAATTTCCTTGGCCTGCAACAGGTCGAAGGTTGTCTTCATATAGCCGTCCGCCGCGATGCTGAGGCGTCCGTTCCAGAGGCTCAGGTCGAGTCCGCCGTTTACCTGCTCGGTCGTTTCCCAGCGCAGGTTCGGGTTGGCGAAATTGGCCGGCGTCACCGTGACCGATGTCTCCGATGTATTGCCCGGATCATGAGCTGATATGGCGGAAATCGTATAGGTGTTGGCTGTCTGGTACTCCGCGATGGACTGGTCGCCCACGCGGCCCCATCCCGCCCGGAGTTTCATCGACGAGATCCAGGAACTCCTGAACCAGGGTTCCTGGCTTACGCGCCACGCTGCCGCGAAGGAGGGGAAGAAGCCCCATTTGTTCTTGCCGAGGAATTTGCTGGAACCATCCGCCCGGAAGGTAGCCGTAAGGACATACCGGTCTTTGTAACTGTAGATAGCCCGGGCGAGGAACGAGAGCGTGCTGCTCTTGACCTCGGTATAGGATTCCCGCCGGTTGGGCGCATAGTTGATGCAGTCCAGGCCGCCCTTGAACTGGTCGATATTCCATCCTTCGACGGTCTGCGTACCGATGAACTTGCTGAAGAAAGTAACGCCTGCCGTACCGGACAGAGAATGCCCTTTCCAGCGCTTGTTAAACATCAGCAGATTGTCCCAGTTCCAGTTGAGGTACTCGTACGAGCCGAGAGCGCCGGCAGAGCCGGAACTGGTCGTGTTGATGGCGGAGGATTTGAATTTACGTCGCTCCGAATTGCGGTAGTCAAGGCCGGCCGTGCTCTTGAAGGTGAGCCAGGGGGTGATGGTCGCTTCCGCATAGAGGGTGGGCGTGATCCGGTAATCCTTCCTGTCGTTGCTGAAATGGTTCTTGTCCATCCAGCGGTAAGGGCTGGATTTGAGATCCTCGTCCCCGTCGTCGTAGTTGTACAGATCCTCCGCGTCATAGTCGGCGAAGTAGGGCCTGTACGAAATCATCGCACGGGTCAGGGACGTCGCCGACGACATCCGGCCGCCGCCAGTAGCCTGCGTCATGTCGGAATGGATGTGAGCCAGGTTGAACCGGGATCCGAGCTTAAGGCGCGGAATGACGGTCCACTCCAGGTTGAGCCGGGCGATATACTGCTTGACGCCGGTATGCCGGATAACACCCTGCTGGTTGTTGAACGCCAGGGAGAAGGCGTAATTCAGATCTTTGGGCTTGCCGTAGATGGTGAAATTGTACCGCTGGCTCACGGCCGTACGCATACACTCCTTCTGCCAGTCGACCGGCCGCACCTTGAGACCGGTGCCCGCTTCAGGGTCTTCATAGATTTCCCGCAGCCATTCGCTGCTGCCGGTATCCCGGAGATATTGCACATATTCATCGAAGGAAAGGACATCGATCCGCTTCGACGGCATGCTGACATCCACCCCGGCCGTAAACCGGATGGTAGGACGCTCCCGGCGTCCCATCTTAGTCGTGATCAACACGACGCCGTTGGCACCGAGCGCGCCGTAGATAGCCGTCGCGGAGGCATCCTTCAATATTTCAACACTCTGTATATCGGACGGATTGAGGCCCAGCAGGCCATTGAAGGTTTCGTCGCTGCTGCCGTTGTCGGCACCGCGCGAAAGCAGCGTTTCCCCGCCCTGGGAGGTGTTGAGGATAATGCCGTCCACAACATACAGCGGCTCCGAACTGCCATTGAAAGAGGACATGCCCCGGATCCGCATGGTAATACCGCCATCGGGTGCGCCGCCACTACGGACAATCTGTACGCCGGCCGCCCTGCCCTGGATGAGCTTGTCAAGAGAGCCGGCCCGGGCCGCGTCCTCTTCATTTACCCGGATGGAAGTCACCGACCCGGTAAGGTCGCTCTTGCGGACCATGCCGTATCCGACCACGACCACCTCTTCGAGAGAGTCCAGCCGTTCACCATAGATGAGCGAATCCGGAAGTTGTCCGAAAGCGCTCAGGCAAGAGAGGGAAAGTACGAGAAACAGTATGCTTTTTTTCATATCATTTCCTCCCGAAAGTCAGTGAAACACCCAGCAGCAGGGCTGCCGAAGAAGGACAGGTGCCGTAATCGACCCCAAGGATCGTCGGATTCCAGCATCCCGAGGCGCTGTAAGTAAAGAGGTCGTATCCCGTCAGCGAAAGCTTCACCGCCTTGACGACGGTCTGCTTTTTCAGCGGGATGGAATAAGCGGCGCTGACCCTGGAAAGGCGCAGATAATCGCCGCGTTTGAGATAGCGGTCCAGGACATAATAATCCGGCGCCCCTTCAAACAATACTTTATTGAGGTCGAGAATCTGATGTCCCGCAGCCCAGGAGGCCAGTATATCCAGCGTAAAGTCTCCATAACGGAAGCCGGTCCCGAACGTACCGTAGTATTTCGGCATCGGACTGCCGATTACCTGACGGTCGTAGCGGTTGGCCGCTCCGTCACCGGTGATATCGACCGGTATTCCGTTCTCATCCGTCCTGAGGCCGTAGAACGAGGCCGCCTGATAACCCAACACGTTGGCTGTGGAAAAGCCTATTTCATCTTCCGGGAGCAAGCATATCTGGGCGATGTTGCAGGCGAAGCCGGCCGAAAGGTCCCAGGAGAGACGATCATTTCTGAGAAGGATCGCCTTCAATTCTCCCTCGAATCCGCGGGTGCACGTCGTGGCCGTCCGGTCGAAATGTCCGGTCCGGGGCGCCCTTTCCCAATAATAACCGTTCTTCTGGCCGAAGCAGTACGCAAGGAAACTGTCATCGGTGAGGCGGTCGAAATAGCCTGCCGAGAGACGGATCCGGTCCGAGAGGAAGCCGAGCTCCAGAGAGGCGCTTACTTCCCGGCTGCGCAGGCGCCAGAGGCCCTCATAGAACATTTGGATTCCTTCCTCAACGGCCGGATAATCCCCCATCAAGAAATCGCCGTAGCTGATGTAAGGCATATTCTTCTCCCGGCCCGCTTCTCCGTAAGAAGCCCTCAGACGCAAAGCGGATACAGCCTTCCCCTTCGGGAAGAAACCTTTGCCGGGATCGAACCAGGCTTCAAAACTCTTGCACAGACGGGGCTGATCCTCATAGCGGGGCCTGTGGTCGAGACGGAGCAGGGCGTTCAGTCCGGCGATGCCGCCGTAGTCATAACCGGCCCTGAAAAAGCCGCCGTATGAGAAGGAGTCGTATGTGTATTTCTTTATCAAAGGGTCACCATTGTACAGGTTGAGCCCCCGGGCGCGCAGCGTATGGGTGAAGAAGTCATCTCCGGTCATCGAGCCGCGCTTGCAGGAGGCACCGTGCGCATCGACGGCACCTTCGACACTGACGCCGTGCTTCCCGGCGAAATACTGTTTCCAGGTTACCAGAAGTTCGGCATTGTAGCCGAAATCGGTATTCCCTTCCACTGTTGCAAATCCGTTCCGCTCGTGCCCCAGCGGCGTTCCGTCGCCATACCAGATGAAACGGTCTGTGTTGGAGAGGTCGCAACCCAGGTTCAGCCTCATTTTGACATATTTGCCGAGGTTGGCCGCGAGGAAAATGGCGCTGGTAAAGCGCTTGTCCAGCGCCTGGTTGTCGTAATCCGCCTTCCAGCCCGCAACCGTCTGGTCGGGGAAGAATTCGGGCTGACGCTGGAGCAGCGTAAGACTGCCGCTGCCGAACGGCTCGGTGCAGGCCACACGGTTGGCCCTGTCCATCACGAAGGTGCTGTTCATCCCGAAGGAAAGGACCTTTCCTGCCCGCATCTCAAACCGGGTCCGGAGACCTCCGGCAAGGGCGTTGTCGCGGGGCTCCGTACCGTCCGTCTGGCGGAACCATCCGGATACGCCGTACTCGGAACGGATGGTCTTGCCAGACAGGGACACATAGTGATTGTGGTTGAAGCCGGGGGCCGTTCCGGTAATTTTCAGGACGGGGAAGGACAGGCCGATATCCGAATTCCAGCGGATGCTGAGCGGATCTTCGCTCCTTCGGGCACCGGTCGTCACAAGTACGACACCGTTCGCACCCCTGTCACCATAGGGCGCGACATCCGACAGATTCGTCAACACCTTGATATCCGTGATATCGTAGAGATTGAGGAACGAGACGGAAGGATTGATCTCCACGCCGTCGACGATCCATACCGGCTGCCGGTCGCCCCGGATGCCGCTTCCGCCACGCACCAGCACGGAGAGGTCCTCCCCATTGCAGCCCGTCACGGGACTGACCATGACGGAGGGAGAACGCCCCTGCAGCAGCGTAGCGGGGTTGAAGGGCTCCTGGGCGCGGGAAGGCAGGGCCCATAGCAGGGCCGCCAGAAGCAGAATTCCTGTCTTAATCCGTCCCATAGTCCTCGAAGATATAATCGTCTATTCCCTGACTGTCGGCTTCGTCCACTCTCTGGATTCCTTTCTGGCGGACCGTCACGGTCTTCTGCTCACCGCTCCCGAGGATGACGAGGACCGCACTTCGCGGGTCATCTGCGTGGTTCTCCTCGCAAATAACCACGAGAGGGGCCGTCTTGAGCACGCCGGAAGGATTTTCAAAGCCCTCGGTTCCGAGGGAGAGCCAGCCCGCCTCCTCAGCAAAGACGACGCTCCAGCTCCGGTTCCCCGACACATAGAGCGTATCCTTCACGGATCCGGTCCCGGACCTCGCCCGGACCGTGACCTCCGAGCGGTCCACGTCCAGGCGCGGCTTCTCCTCCCGGAATGTAGATTTGAGACATCCCGGGAGAAGCAGCACCGTAGCGACGGCGATAAGCAGCTTGTATTTCTGCATTTAGAGATTATTTTTTGATGAGACGAATCTCGAATGAACTCTTATAAGCCTGTGTATTGGCCACTTTGGGCGCAACTCCATTTTGGCACATAAGCATTGTCCATTGTGATGAGGCTGTTTTACCTGCCTGATTCGACCATGTATTGTAATAACCCAGATCCGAAGGAAGCTTTCCGTCTACATTCTTGTAACAGGTCCTGGAGAACAACTGGGCCCCGGACTCAGACATATTGTTATAAGAGGAAGTTCCTCCAAGGAATCCAGCCAAATCCACTGTCCATTGATTAACCGAAGGAACAGCCCATCCGTCAGGAGCCAGAAGCCCATCATCCGAACCTTTCACGCAAAGAGCATTATACATATAGACATCCTCTCCATTAACAGAATAAATTGTAAGGTTCGGCTCCGAACTGGAAGGGACGTCTGTCGTAGTGGAAATCGTCGTAATGGCAGTACCATTCCCCAACTTGGTGGATTTGTACCCCTCAGCAGTCCAGATCTGGCTTCCGATTTTGACCAGGGCGTGGCCCTGGCCGGAAGGTGAAGTAAGGATATACGGGGATACTCCGGCAACGGAGATGCTGCCGGAAGGTTGCGCCGTGAGAATCTCGGAGCCGTCGTTCTTTACCCAGATGGTACCGATGGCTGAAGAAGAACCGGAAGTATAGACAACGGCGGCCGGATCCATCGTCCAGGCATTAACGCTGCCGCCATTGTCGATAACCAGACCTGCAGTGTAATCCGGCGTTCCCGAAGGAGCCTTATAGGCTGCGACGATCTGTGCGTCCTGGGTAGCGCCCAGATATTCTTTGGTAATTCTTGCTATGAGAGCGTCATCGGCGTTCTTTACATCATAGATAAATGAAGCAGAGAAATCAATCTCGGCCATATCGACGCTATAATAGTCTGCGGAGGCAGCCTGGAAGGCGGCCTGTGAAATGACGATGGAGCATTCGCATCCCTCCGGCGTCTCGAAAACCACGAGGCCGCTGCGTGCAGAACCGGAGTTGGCCTCGGCGGTAAAGGTTAAACGATCTCCGTCCGTACCTCCGGGCAAGTTGACCGAGACCCATTCCGGTTTGCTCTTGAGACCCCAAACCGAATTGGTATTGATGATAACCGGCGCACTGGTACCGCCTTCTGCCGGGAACTCCTCCACCGTATCCGGGGTTAGGGTTAAATACGGCACATGGATGCCCTGGCGGATATGTTTGACTTTGCCGTCGGACGAATAGGAGCTGACTGTCTTATCAGTCCAAATATTCTTGGAGAATGTCTTGCCGTCCTTGTCGGTGAAGGTCAGCGTAAGGCCCTTCGTGACATTGAAATGTCCTACGACCAGTTTCAGCTTCATCGGTTCGTTTTCCCGCAATTCGATATAATCCCTGTCCTCTTCCTTCAACGTGACATTCAGTTTATAATAGGCGGAAGCGCTCTGGTTGGTTACGGTCATCACGCCGGTGGAAAGGTCCATGACACCTTTTGCCGACAGCCAGTTGTTCTGGGCAAACACATCCGTTGACGGATCGGAGAAGGCGACGACGACCTGCTTGAGGGTTCCTCGGCCATACAGGTCGAGTTCCAGCAGGGGGAGGACCGGACGGAAAGTCAGTGCCACGGGATCCTCTTCATGGGCCGGCGCATTCGCCGAAGCATAGAAGACGGGCGACGTATTGGTACTGTGGGAATCTCCCGACGAAGGATTAAAGACAAAGGTAGCACCGCTGTTGACGGTTACCGGCATAAAGCGGTAATCCACCACATCGGCATTTGCGGCCACTCCTGCAAAACCGATGTCAGTGGCGGCATTCAGTTTGGACGGATACTTGGGAGAGGCCGGGTAATACGCATAGTACTTGTCCGAAGCCGGGACTTCTCCATCCACGGCGGTAAACGATGCACTCGCGCCTTCGTCGAATGTGATGTATGCGAGGTTCGTTCCGACGGATGCTCCGGCATCGGCGCCGTTCGCTACGCTGAATACGGAGATATTGTCTTCCGCATTCCAGGTACTGACACCGGCATCGGTTGTCACTTTGGTATCAAATCCGGCGACAAAGGTGATGCCGCCTTTTCCGGGAGTTGGATTCTCCGGCGTTTCAGCCGGATTGACTTCCTGCTTTGCGCATCCTGCCATCAGCAGGAGGGCGCCCAATATGCTAAAATACTTTTTCATGATCGCCAGGATATTATTCATCGTCTAACTCTTCGTAGTAGTAGTCCTCTATCGTCGACGATTCTGTCGACAGGATAAGGACGCCGCGGTTGAGCAAGAGTTCTCTCACTCGCAATTCGGGTGGCAGATAAAGTTCTTCTTTCATAATCTATGGTTTTATTGAAGTTAATTGTCTGGCAGTATTTCAACACGCATAACCTGTGTCTTTCCTTTTTTGATACTGTATTTGATGCGGACAAACCAGCAGCCGGGCGCCGGTTTCTCCATATTGGGATAGAAGAATTCGTCATCGACCCGGCTCCTCGCCACCTTGAATCCGGCCGGACTTGCATTTTTGTCGGCCAGGATAACCTTCAGGCGCATCGTTTTGTTTTCTCCGGCCGGATTCACCCCTTTCAGTGTAATGACGCCGGACTTCTTGTCGAAGGAGAAGCCGTCCGCGCGGGTCGTCAGGTTCCATACGACGGCGGCATCCTTAAAAGAGCGTGCCGTAAGGGTGTCCTCTACAACAATACGACTCCCTTCCAGCAGGGAAACTCTTCTCCGGGCCGACGCCAGGGCTCCTGCATAGGTCTTATCCAGGTCGGCTACCGCATACATGTTGTCAGGTTCCACGCCGAAGGCAGAGAATTCGGCCTTGGTGTCCAGATTCTGGAAGGCTCCGTCGACAGTCAGCGTATTGTGACTGAAATTATTGTAACGCAGAAGGTCATTCCAGCGGAGCGCATCCGGCTTCATATTGAACAGAGAGCCTTTCTTGAGGCTGACGAAGGCGCCGTAACTGTCGCTCCCGAGGTCCTCCGCCCAGCGGACGCCGCCCCATTCAAGCATAAACTCTCCGACGTCCATATGGCCGTGGGGGCAGCTCGGATTGCCGGCCTTGAAACCGACCCAGATGTCATCCTGCGTCCAGCCGCTCCGCATCGTGCAGATGGGATTCAGTCCGCGGACTATGTAAAACAGTTCTTCCGGCTGCCGCGCCGAGGCGAAATCCGCACAGGGCCTGTCGCCGGTTCCGGCTCCCCAGACGAGCATCAGCGGATCGTGACGGGCATAGGGGCCGTGGACAAAGGACGGGTCACCGGTCCATTTGTCCAGCATCGCTTTCTGGGGATAAAGAAGCGTGGGATCCCCCGTCTTTTTGTAGAACCAGAATACGCAGTGCTCCGGCAGGTTGTCACCTGTAGAATTGTCACAGAACGAGAACGACTGCTGCGTATTGGTCAGAAGCTCGGAGAAATATTTCCCGGTCTGCATGAAGCCCGGAACGGCTTCCAGCGAGGCCACGCTTTCGGGACCGAAATTCATCTCCATCGCATCCAGATACATCACATTGAGCATCGTGCCGTAGCCCCAGTAGCCGATGCCCTGGGAATAAGCTCCGTCGGGGACATATTCCGCTTCCATCGGGATGCGGATTTTCTCCTGCGACCTGGCAAGGATGCGGTCGCATACTTCGGTCGCCTCCTCATAGACGGCGATGGCCCCGATAGCCAGGCTTCCGTGGCAGATCTGGCTCCAGTTGCTGGTCATATCCATCCAGCGGAGATTATACTCGGGATTGCCGGCGCCGCCCGTCTCGGAGGTGATCAGCGCCTTGTCGCGGATGTTCTCCACCAGTGCGTCGCGAAGATCCGGCGTGAGCGCATCATAGAGCCAGTCGTAGGCGATAGCGGCGGCCAGATTGATTTCCGCGACATCCAGGAAGTGGTAAGGATTCCAGCTCTTGAGCCGGCAGATGTCCCAGGCGAGACTCCGGGCTTTCCCAAGGAAGCGTTCATTCCCCGTCATCCGCCACGAATAAGCCAGGAAGAACATCCTTCGCACGGCATCGCAGCCGATGTGGTGCATCTCTTTACGGGCATTCAACTTGAATTCCGGGTTGGGCTGCCCCAGTATCTCTCCGCTCTCCGCAAGAATGGCTTCGTGCACTCTCAGCCAGCGCACATCCGCCCGGATATTCCGCATCAGCGCCTCCTCCTCACCTTTCGGCAGGAATAGCCTCGGGTGCGAAGGCAGGGCAAGAACCTGCAGCGACACAAGCAGTGCGGATATGAAGGCGGCGAATCTCATCAGTAAAGCGGCTTCAGGTTGACGGTGAAACGATAATCGGTCCAGGAAGGCACGGTATAGGTCAGCCGGAGGAAGCTGATTCCTTCGTTCTGGCCCTCATATTTATGCTCCGGCTTTGCGGATACCAGCCGGGCCGTAAAGGCGAGCTTGGAACTTACGCTCAGTTCCAGTTGTTTCCCTCCCTTTGCGGTCAGGATAATCCGGGAGCCTTTGCGCTTCATTTCCACGGCCTCCGTTGTCATATTCCAGACCATCGTGACCGGATTGTCTTCGCAGGAAATCCGGTCCTCGATGTGGGCCGACACGCCATCCAGGCGCACGGCACGTTCAAGTTTCTTAATCTTCTTGGGATACAGGCCGGTAATGTCCGAAGAAGCTGTCATCGAGGCCTCGTCAGCGACAATCGAGCACAAAGCCCGTATTTCCTGGTAAACGTCTTCCGGATAGGTGGTACTGTGCGCGAAATTGTTGTATTTGGTAAGTTTGGTCCAGCGGTCGCTTCCGGCCCACATATCGAAGAGCCCGATGCCGTGTACCTGCACTTTCCCATAGTCGTCACTGCCGAGGTCAAGCGACCAGCGCACACCCTTGTACTCATAATAGAAGGAGCCGACATCCATATGCCCGTGGGGGTTGCGGACCTTGCCGGCCTTGAAGCCAAGATAGGCGTCGTCCGTGTCCCATCCGGTGCGCATCACGCAGATGTCGTTGGTCCCGTGTCCTGCGTAGAAGTTTCCCTGCGGTCTCTCAGGAGCGGAGAGATGCACCGCCGGACCATTTCCCGTACCGGCGCCCCAGATGACCATGAAGGGGATCAGCCGGTTCTTGATGGTCTTCACATAGGATTTGGTAAGGTCGAACTTTTCGAAGAGAGCCTTCTGCCAGTAATACATCTTCGGGTCGGGACGGATGGCGTTGAACCACATGACGGCCGGCTCCAGATAGATACGGGTGCTGTTGTCCGAATAGCCGAAGGTCTGGAGAGAAGGGGTTATGAGCTGCTGGGAATAGTTGCCCGATTCGATGAAGCCGGGCACCGCAAGGTACTCGTTGATCGCATCCCGCCCGAAATACTTCCACAGGGCATCCAGGAACAGGATATTGTACTGCGTACCGAAAGCCCAGTACCCGAAGCCTTCCGGGAAGCAGCCCTCGGGAGGATACTCCGCCTTCATCGGGATCAGGATATTCGCCCGGCTGCGGTCGAGAATGGCCTGCGCCTTCTCCGGCTCCTCCGTCAGCAGCGCAATCGAGGCGACCGCCATACCGCCGTTGCAGACCTGTCCCCAGTTGCTGGTATGGACAAACCGATCGGCGTATGCGGGATCCAGGGCCGGCTCAAGCCCCTTGGTGGCCAGCGCCGTCCGGATGGAATCGCGGGACGCCTGCGGCAGATAGCCGTAGAGCCAGTCATAGCCGATGGCGAGAGCCGTGGACATTTCCGCCACATCCAGGAAATGGGAAGGATTCCAGTCGATGAAGCCGGCGGCGTGAAGCATCTCCTTCTCGGCCCTTGCCGCACAGGTCTCCAGACCCTCCGTCCGGTAGGCATAGCTCAGGAAAAGCACCCTTCTGAGCACCTCACAGGATACCGCGTGCATCCGCGGGCCTTTGATAACCCTTTCGCAGAGCGGAAGCGTGTCGATGACGGCACATTCGGCCACGATGGCATCGTGCATACGGGACCACGTATCATCCTGTCGGATGTTGGCCATCAGGGCTTTCTCTTCCCCTTCCCGCAAAAATAGCCGGGGATGCCCGTCCTGCGCGGCAATGACCCCGCAGAAAAAGAGAATCCCGGCAGACAGGAAAGCGTATCGCAAAGCCTTTATCATCCCTACAAATTTATGTTTTTGCCGGCCAAGGGCAAAAGAATTGATACTTAAAACGTTTTATATTATTTTACTAAAACTTTACTCTTCTCCGGGGCCTTTCCCATCAGGCAGATGGCCGTGCTGACCAGGGCTCCGATCGGGCACCACCACGGCCAGGCGATAAAGATGGCCTTGCCGAAGAGGGCCGTCGAGAGCGGCGTCAGGATATACGGCTGCAGCAGAAGGACGACCAGCAGTCCGGCGACAAGCGCCGTAATGACACTCCGGGTATTTCCCCGTTTGGTATAGAGGGCGGTGATGAACACGCCGAGCATTCCGGCATAGGAGAAGCACATCACGCCCGTCGCAAAGTCCACCAGATTGAGTCCGCTCGCCTGCTGCATCACGGCGGTGACGATGGCAAAGCCGGTGAGCACCGCTCCCATCAGGGCAGCCATCTTCTTGGAGGAACCGAGTTGCGCAGCATCCGTGGAGATGGCCTTGCCCCTGGACTTCCGTATGGGCAGATACAGGTCGCTCACGAAACTGCTCGCCATCGCGTTGATGGCCGAATTGAAACTGGAGAGCGCCGCGGCCAGTAACCCCACGATCATCAAGCCGCGCACCCCGGCGGGAATGCAATTCTTGATGAACTGCGGGAAAACGTCGCGTGCATCCGTAAAGAAGCCCGAAGCGGCCCCCAATGTGGGATCGGCAGTGTATTTCACATAGAGCAGCAGGCCGATGGAAAGGAATACGAACACAATGGGGATTGCCATCAACTGGGAATAGACCAGCGAGACCCCGGCGCTCTTGATGGACCGGCAGGTTAGCTGGCGCTGCACGAATTCGTGGTCGGTGGAGAACTGCGCAAACTTGAAGATGGCGTAGGCGATCAGGGCACCCGCCAGGTTGTAAGGCTTGGTGATGTCGAAGCGCGGATCCATCAGCTGGAGTTTGTTGCCGGGTTCCCAGCCTGTCATACTGCCGTCCGCTGCTATTGCGTATGCGCCCTGACCGGGCATCTTCACCATACCCAAATGCAGCCTGTCGATGACTTCGTGGAAGCCGAGTCCCAACTGCGAATAGACGATGACGAGTGCCGCGATGCCCGTTCCGACGACCAGCAGAATCTGCAGGGCGTCGATATAGAGCAGTCCCTTGATGCCGCCGGCCATCGTATAGATGGTACTGATGACCCCCAGGATAATGATAGAGTACATGATGAACCGGAAGTCGATGGTCCCGAAGGCCATCACCGACACCGCGATGGCGGCGATGAAAAGCCGGCTTCCGGACGTGAAGAGCTGTCCGAGGAGGAACATCACCGAACTCGCCCGCTTGGATGTCTCGCCGAAACGGTCGCCGATATAGCCGTAGATGGTGATCGTCTTGGCGTCATAGAGTTTCGGGAGCACGATGAGGGCCACGAACAGGCCGCCGATGACGGCGCCCACGCAGCTCATAATGAACGTAATGTTGGTGTTGAAACCCAGTTCCGGGGAGCCGACGAAAGTCCCGGCGCTGATGGACGTACCCGTCGCGGCCAGCGCGACAAGCCAGGTCGGCATCGACCGGCCTGCCACGAAATAGTCTTCTATATTGCGGTTCCGCCGCGAGAAGAAGAATCCGATCGCGGTAAGGCCGCAGAGGAAGAAAGCTACGATGATCCAGTCTATGACGCTCATGATCTCAGCAGTTTTCGCTGCGTTCAGCGGTTGTATCTATCAAAGTATAGGTCTGGAGATAGGGCTTGGTGGCATCGCCGGCTCCTTTCTCCATCAATTGCTTCAATTCTTCAAAGTGATCCGGGTACACCTGTCGCGGCAGGCAGCCTTTGCGGCGGCAGATGTCCGCCGCCATTCCGACGACCTCCCCCTCCATCGCACAGGTACGCATAACACGTACCGTGCCGAGCGCCAGATGGCTGACGCTGATGTCGCGTCCGGCCATGAACATATTCTCGATATCCCTGTTGTAGAGACAACGGAAAGGTATGGGGTAATAATCCAGCGGGGTCAGGCATCCGCGGCTGAGCCAGGGATCCTTGAAGCGGGCGGCATTGTCGGGATCGGGTTCGTGGTCGTCGATGTACCATGAGGTCGATACGCAGCCGTCCGGATACTGGACGAAATTCCGGAGGTCGTTTTCCGTGAGGACGTGGTCGCCGAAAAGGCGGCGGCTCTCCCGCTTGCCGGCATAGAACGACAGCCATGCGAAGTCCTCGCAGGCGACTTCGTCCCGGAACCGGGAATGATTCTTCAGGTAAGACCAGTTGGAGTAGGCCACGTACATCCCGTAATCGCGGATTTTCTCGGCTTCAGCAATCATGTCGTCCCGCATGCCGACCTCCCAGTACCACTGGCCCCTGCGGGCATTCTGGACGGTATCTTCATCGATGGGAAGGCCCCAGTCGATGTCCGGGAAACTCACGGGAGCAGGACGGGTCTCGCTATACCACTGGATAGAAGCGCCGAGGGTAATCCCGTCGGCCTTTTCGGGTGCGGAAGGCTCACCGTATACGTCCTTCGATTCACGTCCCATCGCCCACTGAGCACCGGCAAGGACACCCAGCGTGGCATCTCCGGTGCAGTCCGCAAAGCAGTCGCCTTCCAGACGGATTTCCGTGTAATTGTCCACCTGCGTCGCAATCACGGCCTTGATGCGCAGTCCCTCTTTCTCTACGGACGTCACGCGGTAGCCCGTGAAGGCTGTAATATTCTCTTCTGCGGCAATGGCTTCCGCCTTTTTCTCGTCTTCATACACATCCGCCGGACGGGCATTGCCCTTCCGGGCCGGCCCGAATTCATTGAGGAGATAGCCCAGGGCCGGGAAGCGGCCGATATTCAGTCTTCCGCCGAGTCCGACCCGGACCTCGGAGGAATTGTTGCCGCCGAAGACCTTGCGGTCCTGGACGACAGCGACCCGGCTGCCCAGGCGGGCTGCACTGATGGCCGCGCACATTCCGGCGACGCCGCCTCCCACGACGACAAAGTCAAACTTTCCCTTTTCTTCCGGCGCCGGGATGTTCAGCAGGGCCCTCCTCAGACTATCAATTTCGCCTGGAGTATCACTATCCGTGGTTAGCAGTACGGCGTCAAAACGGGCGTCAAAGCCATCCAGGTCATGTACAGCCAGTCTGTGGGGTCCCGCCTCCAGATGAATCTGTCCCCCGGGCTGCCAGTGCCACTCCGGGCTGCCGCCCCCAAAAACCGTTTCGAGGGCCTTTCCGTCGATCAGCAGCCTAAACTTGCCGGGACCTTGCTTTGCGGTCCAGTAAGCCGTCCAGTTTCTGGTACGTACCCAAACGTTGTAGATTCCTTCCTGCATAGCACGGAATCCGGTATCCGCGTCAGCGACCGGCCTGCCCAGTCCGTGGGCCAGCATCTCGGAGGAATCCATCACTTCCATGAACTGCGGATCCGGAATCCAGCCGCCCGGGTCATCGAACAGCGTACCCGGAAGCAGTATGGCATTGTCTCTCTGTATCATTTCTTGATTCTGCTACCTAGTGTATAGAGTGGATTGATGATTTTGGTCTCAAGCTCGCCTGTCCCCTTTATGGCGTTCAACAGCATGCGGAACGAGTATTCTGCGACAAGCTTGGTGGGTTGGTTTACAAACGATATCCAGGGGTTGAAAATATCCGCCCGGTCTTCCTGGTCGAATCCGACGACGGCCAGGTCTCCGGGAATCTCGAATCCGAGTTCGTTGATGGCGGAGATACCGTCCACCGTGATGGCGTTGGAAGGGAAAATCATCGCGTCCACCCCTTCTTCCCGGGCATTATGGAGCACGGAGACCATATCCCTGCGCATCGTCTCACGGGCCAGGATGGCCGAGGTAAAAGCAAGACCGCTTTTCTGCGCCTCGAGACGGCATCCGTTCTCACGGGCGATGATGGTGGGAATGTCAGTCTCGTACCGTACCAGGCCGATGTGTCTGCAACCCTGGCCGCGAAGCAGTCTTACCGCACAGCGTCCGGCTTTATCGTTGTCAAGCAGTACACGCCCTACGCCTTCTACACCGGGAAGATCCCTGTCAAAGAGAACGACTGGGAGCAGGCGCTTGAGAATCTTGGCGATAGCGTCCTCCACACCGTTGCACGGAGCGAGGATGAAGCCGTCTACGCCCGAATACAGGAACTTATCCACCAACTGACGGAAGTTCTCCTTGCGGTCGTCGGTACTGGCAAAGATGGTGAGGTATCCCGTCTCGGTGGCCAGCTTCTCGATCTTGCGGCAGATTTGGCCGAAACAAGTGTTGGATATGTCAGACACGATGACTCCGATCGTGTCGGTCCGGCCCGTACGCAGCGACGTGGCGGCCTTGTTGCGGTGATAGCCGAGGCGCTCCGCGGTCTCGACAATCCGTTCCGCCGTCTTCTGTGACGCGGAGCAAAGATATTCTCCCCCGGGGCCCCTCCGCGCATTCAAGACAAAAGAGACGAGGGAGATGGATACCCCCGCCGCTTCCGCCACATCACGGATGGTCACATCGGGTGAAACGATAGGTCTGTCTTGCATGGCAATACAAATTTATCAATCTTGCGCCCATAGCCGCAAAATTTAGCGTATAAAACGTTTTATATAATTTTACTAAACTTTCATGGGAACAAAAAAGGCCGGCGCCCGGAAGAAGCACCGGCCCATTCGTGAACTCCCGACGATGCCTCCGTGAAACGTTTTACACCATATTACATAAATATTACGCGGGAAATGATTATTTTTGTCCAATAAACTTTCAGAACGATTATGAATACAAAAATTCTTCTTCCCCTCTTGCTGGGAACGGCCTGCCTGATGGCATCCTGCCGCAATCAGGAAATGATTCCCGTCGATGAGATTTCTTCCCTCGCAGTCAGGCAGTGCACCATTATGGAGCAGTCGCTGACGGAGGATACCATGCCCCGCAATTTCCAGAATGGAGAGCTTGTCCTCTCCGATACCCACTGGTGGTGCAGCGGATTCTTCCCCGGGGTGTGCTGGTACACTTACAAGCTGAGCGGGGAGGAAGCGATGAAGGAGATGGCGCTGAAGGAGAGCGCGAAATTGCTGGATGTGTCCGGTCTTTCCGGCGACCACGATCTGGGTTTTCAGGTGCTTCCTTCGTCCGGAGAGGCCTATGCGGAAACCGGTGATACCCTCTATCTAAAGACGATCCGGGCGGCGGCGACAGAGCTTGCGGCCCGCTTCTCGCCCGTGGCCGGCGTGATGAAGAGCTGGAACGGTCATAATTTCACGTTCCCGGTCATCATCGACAACATGATGAATCTGGAACTTCTGACCCGCGCTTCGAAATTGTTCAATGTGCCCGAATGGAAGGAAATCGCGGTCACCCACGCCCGCACCACGATGCGCAACCACTTCCGGGAGGACGGCTCCTGCTATCATCTGGTCGATTACAATCCGGAGGACGGCAGCATTATCCGCAAACAGACCGTGCAGGGATATGCCGACGAATCCGCCTGGGCCAGGGGCCAGGCCTGGGCGCTGTATGGCTTTACGATGATGTACCGGGAGACGCAGGAGGAAGATTTCCTGCAGCAGGCAGAGAAAGTTGCCGCCTTCCTGCTTCCGCGCCTGGAAGGCCGTCCTGTCCCGCCGTGGGATTTCGACGCGCCCGAAGAGTCCATTGCACAGGATGACGCTTCGGCGGGAGCCGTCATGTCATCCGCGTTCTTCGAACTGGCTACCCTGACGAAAGACAGCGCCTCCGCCGAACGCTACAAAGCGCAGGCGGTCGCCACGCTCAAGGCCCTTTGCGGTGAGAAATACCTCGCCCGGGAAGGCGAGGTGGGCGGATTCCTGCTCAAGCACAGCACCGGCCATTATCCCGCAGGGAAGGAGGTGGATGTTCCCCTTACCTACGCGGATTATTATTTCATAGAAGCTATCTGGCGCTATAAGAACCTGTAAGCATTGCTTTTACGTCGCTCCAGCGGTACCAGGGACCGGATACGGGGGCGACGGGAAGCGTCGCTTCATCGCCGTTCCACACTAGTTTGACGAGGACGTCGCCTTTCTTGTTCTTGCAGAAGGCGAGGTAGAAGGTTGCGGCCATCGGGGCGCGCCAGTTGAACCAGGTGGCGGAAATGCCGTCTGCGGTGGAAGGAACGATTCCGAATCCGTCCGCTCCCAGGGCGGAGAGAAGGAACAGGAAGCAGGTGTCGTGGCCGAAGCGGAGGCGCACGGCGGGCTTGCCGGCCGCAAGGGCGGCATCGGCGTCAGCGACCAGATGCTGCAGCGCCGGAAGGTCGCGCATCGTGGCGGGCGGGGCCGCTTCCATATAGTGGATGTAATTGTTCACTTCCCAGAGCGCATAGCATTCTTCCGGCGTGAAGAACCAGAGCAGGCTGCGCTGCGTCCCGGTGCACTGCATATTGAACACCAGGTCATAGAAGTCGGTGACGAAGGCCCGCGTGCCCCGGTAGGGCTTGGGAAAGTCCGGGACCTTGAAAATACGGCTTGCAATGGCCTTGTAGTCGACCCGCGCATCGATGAAACCTCCCAGTTTCGTTCCCCAGGGATCCGTCCGCTTGTAGCGGCCTTCCTCCATCTGGACATTGGTCCGGCGGGGATTTTCCTTGGCGTGGGGATTGAGTTCGTCAAGGTCGTAACAGGATGCGTTCCCGTAAATGCTGAGCGTGGGATCCATTGCCGCGAGGCCCTGGCAGAAAGCGGCCATCGACACGATGCAGCGGGGAACCTGCGTCGCCCCGGCCGTCACGGCAGGGTGCTGCTTGAAAAAGGCCCTGTTGTCCTTATAGATATCCTGGGCGATGCGGTAATGCTGCGTCCATCCGAGTGGCGTAAGGTCGCCCGCGCGGTACTTGCACGTCTCCTCGAAATAGGCCGAAGCGGTCTCCCAGATCTTCTCGCCCGTCTCGGTCAGGGCGCCTTTTTCGTGTGCGTCGCGCAGGACGCCGAGGCTGCGTTCATACTGCGTCTCGTTGAGGAGATACCGCGCCCCGTGCCGGCCGTAATGGCTGAGGTAAACGGTCTTGTATCCCTTCGGCGGCTGAGTGACCTTGTGCGCCTTGAAAGGATACATATAATACACACCTCCGGCGCGGAGCACATCCTCGGCGATGGCGTCCCGGGCCGGAGTCTGGGCGAAAACGGGGATGACGGAAAGCGCCATCCCCGCTAAAATTGGAAGGAGTCTGAAGGGTCTCATTTCCTGCGTCCCTGTTTCTTGAGCCAGTTGATGAGGAATTCCGGCCGGTCGGTCTGGATCATCGAGGTTCCGAGGCTCAGAATCTTGCCGTATATCTCATCGGGGTCTCCGTTGTAGGCGGCATCATCGTCATAACCGCCGCAGAGCGAGGCCCAGAGGGTGTTGACCCAGAGTTTGGATCCCTGCGCGACCACTTTCTTGCAGCAGTCGACCGCTTCATCATTGAGCTTGTCGAAGCAGACCTCATAGGCCAGCGGCTTCTCGCCGGTCTCGGCATACCAGCCTTCGTATTCATTGAAAAGTTTCTTTCCGCCGGACTGCAGGCAGTTGATGATGGGCATATACATCATTTTGCTGCCGGCCATGTCATTGGCGACCGTCTTCCGCGGCTTGCTGCCCTTGATGAGAATCTGGTCGCTCATGCCGAGCTCGTCCGTCAGCGCGACCACGAGGTCGTAGTACTTGTAACCCTGGTCGACATTGATGACGATCCGGTCCTTGCAAACCTCGAGCGCCTCGCGGAGCGTTACGATACGGGTCCCGGGGATCCGGACGTTGTGCGCCGTCCTGAGGTTGAAGGTCGCGAGCGAATCGTAGGTCATCGTCGAAATGTCGCCCTTGCCGGTGGTCATCCGGTTGCAGGTCTTGTCGTGGCTCAGCACCAGCACGCTGTCCTTGGTGAGCTTGAGGTCGATCTCCACGATGTCGGCGCCCATCCGGATGACGGACTCGATGGCTCCGATCGAATTCTCGGGATAATTGCGCCAGTCGCCCCTGTGGCAGGCGACGATGACGTATTTCGAATTGGGATTATGGATCTCGGCCATCACTTTCTGCGCGTGGTTGGCGTAGCGGGGTTTCTTGGCATCCGCCCCGACGACGGCGGACAGCATCGCCGTCACCGTCAGCAAAAGGTACAGAGTTCTTCTCATCATAGTCTATTCAACGTTTCTACAAAGATAACAAGATTTCTCGACTTTGCCACAAAAAGCCTTGAGCTCTCGATGATCCCCTGCGGCCCGGGAGGGGCATATAGGTTCTGAGGGGGCATTCTCCGGAAAGATAAATGCCTTCGGGAGACGGATCCGGACGATCTGACCTCCAAAATTTATGGTCCGAATCAAGTAGTTTGTACTCAATTCTGTCCAGCCGTTGAAAGACTTGCGCATTGGAGGCCAGGAAGCGACGCATTAAGACGAAGGCATCCATTATTTTAACGCTGATGTCGACAGCTGTGGGGGTATGCAGCACAGCGGACAACATTGCGACTCCTTGCTCCGTGAAAACATACGGCAGGGAGGAAGAATGTTTCATTGTCCCGAACCGGTTGCATTTTGCAACCAGTTCATCTCTTTCCTCGGCGGAGATCTGAAATCTGAAAGATGTGGGGAAACGTTTGATGTTGCGGTTGGCTTGTTGGTTAAGTCGCTTTGTTTCAACCCCATATAATTCAGCAAGGTCTCGATCGAGGATTACTTGTGTGCCCCGAATCGTAAATATTCTATCGTCAGCAGTTATTGTTTCTTTCGAATCCATAAGTGTTATTTTCTCCAAAGATGACAAGAAATAGTCGTTAGTGGAAATCACTGACGGATAATGTTGAAAAACAGTATTGAGGGGTATTCCGAGATGGATATAAGTACGAAAAACCCGTGCAAGTTGCAAGGGCTTGCAGGGGGAAGAAAAGTGCGGGAAATGACCTGGGAGACACTTCCTTTGCCGTTTCTCGGTCCGTCCAACGAAGCGGCAGCCGTCAGTCGGATCACGGCCGTGATGACGGGCTTCTTCCGGAAGAACTTCCTGTTGGCCTTGTAGATTTCCTGCGCAATCCTGTAGTGCTACTCCCAGCCGAGCGGCGTCAGGTCCCCGGCCCGGAAGCGGCAGGTCTCCTCGAAATAGGCCGACGCCTCCTGCCAAAGCCGCTCGTCGAGCTCCGTCAGCGCATCCTCGTCGTGCGCGGCGCGAAGTACGCCCAGGCTGCGCTCGTACTGCGTGTCATTGAGCAGGTAGCGCGCCCCGTGGCGGCCGTAATGGCTCAGGTAGACGGGCTCATACCCCTTCGGAGGAGCCGTGACGGAATAGGCCGTGACGGGCATCATATAATACACGCCACCCGCCCTTGCGGGGTCGGCATATACCGCCTCCCGGACGGACTGGGCCGATGCGGGGATGGCCAGCGCCACCCCCGCAAGGACTCCAATCAAGAATTTCCGCATCATTCAGCTTTCTTCAAGGTCGGGACGGCACCCGAAAGATCCCAGACATCCGTACTCCAGCCGAGGTCTGCGGCGACCTGCGCGGCGGTCTTGCCGGCCGCGGCCGGCTTGGCGTGGTAAGGTGCCTGGCAAGTGGCAGGCGCTTCGACCGCGCCGTTGTAGTATACAAGCGGATTGGTCGGGGTGGAATTCTCCTGGTCATAGAGCAGCGGCCAATCCGTATTGGCGCAGTTGTAAGAGACGGTCATCTCCGGGTTGCGGAAGTTGTCGGTGAGCGTGCTTCCGCCTGCAACGGAACCGATAAAGGCACCGGAGCCCCACTGTTCGATTGTTCCGGTTTCAGCTACGACACTGGTTCCCCAGGCGATGCACTTTTCGACTGTCAGACTGATGTCGGCGTGAGTTCCTGCCACACTATTTTCAACCTGGGCCTGTCCGATGAAACCGCCTGCGCCAAGTGCGCTTGTCCTGACGGAAGCTCCGGTATAACAACGGCGCACGGTCAGATAACCGCTTCCGGCATTCCCCATAAAGCCGCCGTCACGCTGGCCCGTTCCGGTGAGCGTACCATAGAATGCGCAGTCTTCGACCACAGCGTTACGGACGAATCCGATGACACCGCCTACCCAGTCACCGCCTTTGACATCTCCTGTAGCATAGCAGCGGGCAATCTGTTTCTCCGGACCATTGTTATTGTTGGCCGACCCTCCAAGGATTCCGCCGACACGACTCTTGCCGGTCAGTTTCATCGAGCTGTAGCAGTCGGTAATCGACGACCCGTTCGTATCGGCGCTCTGCGGATTGAACTGGCCGACGATGCCGCCGACGAGATTGCCGACTCCGGAGATTTCTCCGGAAGTATGACACTTCGACACGGTTGCCCAATGAAATACATACGGCAGAATACCGCCGAGGAAGGCGTCACCTGTCGCTTTCGAGTTGGTTATCGTTCCGTCAAATGAGCAGTTCGTATAAATGCCGCCGCCCGTATAGCCCTGCATACCGCCGACCACGGTTCCGGTCGTAGTAATATTCATCTTCGAACTGCAGTCTTCCATCTTGATATAGGCTGCACCGTTGCTTCCGCCGAGGATGCCTCCCGTGGAGTTTCCGCTCGCGGTCGTCAGGGTCCCGGATGTGCTGCATTTCTTGAAAGTGGTGAGGTATTCGCCGCCCCATTCATCGGCTCCAACCAGACCTCCGATGTACTTGTAACCGCTGGCGCCGGTCGACGTCCGTTCCACTGTTCCTTCAAATGAGCAGTTGATAAACTTGGCGTTGTGGGCGCGGCCGACAAGGCCTCCTACCGTATTGCCGGAGCTTTGGCTTGTAACCTTGCAGTTCTTTGCGTGGACATTCTCGACGGTGGCGTCAATGGCCGTATTGGAGCTGTGGCCAGCCCAGCCGGCCAGGATGCCCAGCGGGCCGCCTCCGGTAGCATGGGCATAAGTTATGGTGCAATTCTCGAAATACAGGTCCTTGACGGTTCCGTTGATGGCGCCGAAGATGGAGGGATATCCGTCGGAGAAGGATGCGGTCAGGTTTTTGACGGTATGGTTCTGTCCGTCAAACACAAACCGCTTGGTATCTGCATTCGGATGGAGTCGGGTCCAGGATGTCTCGGCACCGAGGTCAATGTCCGCCACCAGTTTGAACCACCGGGTCTCGCCTTCGACGAGCTTGTCCCCAAAGGACTTGAACTGGGCCAGCGTACGGATGATGTAGGGATCCTCCTCCGTTCCGGTCCCCTGCTCGGCGACAGTCCAGTTGGATGCATTGAGCTGAACCCTGTTGACCATTCCGCTCTTGAGGGAGCCCGCCTCCGTAAACGTAATGACCTTGGTCCATACGCCGCCGTCCGAAGCATTCAGGGTAACCGTAATCGGCACACCGGCCGGGATATCCAGGTCCACCCAGGGGAAGCCCGCATAGGCGGTCAGCACATTGCCTTCGGCCAGCACGACGTCCTCAAAGTCGAGCCCGACGGCAAACACGCCGCCCGGTGCGGCCGCCTCGATGCGGGTGACGCCGGGCACGGCTGCGGGAAGCGTGAATTCGAACTTGACGATGCCGCTCTGCTTGAGCGTACCGCCGTGGGCGGCAGCCCAGTCGGAGGTAAATGCAAATTCATCGTACGCATCGACATCCTTGAGCGCGGCCACATACTGAAGATGCGCGGGCGAATTGTTGCCCGCCTGCTTCTGCGTCGTCCAGTCGATGGCTTCCGCCTCGGAGAGCGTCGCACAGGTGCCGGGATACAGGATGGTGAAGGACGTGCCTTCTACGGGGTTGCCCTCAAACTCGGCTTCCGGGGAAGATGCACCGGATTTGATGGTAAAGGTCTCCGTCGTCGTACCGATGACGGTCAGCTTGTCGCTGGCCTGCCATTTCCAGCTCATTCCGGTACCGCTGGCAGGAATGGAGGCTTCCACGCGGGAGGGGATGCTCTCCGGCATGACGGCCTTGATGGTAACTTTTCCGTTGTCATCCGGACGGTTTCCGGGCTCCTCCGCCTTGTTGCAGGCGAGAGTCATTGCAGCGATGGCTGCTACAGCCAAAGCGGCTTTCAAGATGTTCTTTCTCATGGCTTCCGTCGTTTTAATCGTTGTCCTCCACATAGAGGTCGTTTTCAGGAAAATCCTTTAACTGCGACGCACAGAAAGATGCTTCCGTGCGGATGTCCCGTACCCGGGACCAGGGTGATACATAAGGGTTCATAGAATATGGGTTTAAAGTATTAATCGTCAAAATAAACTTTTTCGGCGGCGGTGCGGAGAACGGCCGTCTTGGCCGGATCGAGCCCGCAGTCGGCAGGATGGGTCCCGAAGCGCGTCTTGCACAGGACCAGGTAGTTGACACAGGCCTTCAGATAGGCGCCGTAAGGGCCTTGATGATAATCATCGGTATGATATAGATTGATGCCGGAAGAACCGTTCCGCACTTCCTTGAAAGCCTTGCCGATCGGCGAGACCAGATCGCCGGCATATCTGCCCAGCGCCGCGGCACCCGCCTCGAGCAGCCTGTCGAAATTATCCATGGAACCGAATCCCTCGTAATGATCGTGGGTAGAGGCCCAGGTCGCCTCCAGAATCACCTGACAAGACGGGGAACTCTGGCGAATCCGGTCGGAAAGCGCCTTGACGGCATCGGCGATGTCGGCATTGTCTGCGGGCTCTTCCCCGTATTTTGCCGGTTCGTTGCTCTCTCCCTGGAAGAAGGCATAGTCGAAAGGTCCGCGTTCGATGGCATCGATAACCAGCGATCGCGTCAGCAGCGACTCATAGGTCTGCGACCCTTTGAAATTGGCCGTAATATCCAATTGGTGCCCTTCCGCGAAGGCGATTTCCTTCAGCATCCATACGGGGTTGTTGTAGTAGGAGAAGGAGTTGCCGAGGCAAAGGACTTTCTTGGTGTCGGCCGGCGCCGCCGTGCCGAAATTCTGCACGTACGCGCCCGTATATCCAAACGGAGCGAAGCGGCTATAGCCGTTGGAGGATGTCGAAAGCGTGCTTCCGTCGCAGGCCTGGTCGCCTTCCACCCGGCAGCGGACCTGCAATTCTCCGGAGACGGATTTGGTCAGCTTGAACGTGTGCATCACCGTCGTATGCTGGTAATCGTCCCCGGTCGGGACCCCGGAGCAGATGTAGCTGACGCCGCTCTTCCAGGTGTCTCCGTCCAGGATTTCCACCACCCAGTTCTTCGCCGAAGCGGCATAACTGACCATCGTCGCATTGAAGTCGATGTAGGATCCGGCTGGAAGGGCCGTCTCCAGCGGCATGCACCACACCCAGGCATCGCCATTTACGAGCGTCGCCGCCTGCGGGACGCCGTTCGACGCCACGCCGAGGTTCCAGGCGGCGGAAGCGTTCGCCGAAGCCCGCGTCACGGTAATGTATGCGTCCGCATTGTTGGTCGCGGGAATCTTCCGCTCCGTGGTCCAGGACGTGTAATAGACGGGCTGGTTGGATGTATTGAATACCCATTTCGCCGGCATCGAAGGCCCTTTGGGCTGTTCGGCTCCGCCTTCGAGCGAGAACAGGATGTTTTCCCTCGTTGCGTTGACGGCATCTGAATTGTGCGTCCCTACATAATCAAAATAATTCTCGGCGGTGATGCCGACCATCTGGTATGAGCCTCCATTATATTTGCCGAAATCGCCGGCCGCGACACACGTCGTGAAACTCGCGCTCTTGTTGCACTGGCCGAAGAGCGTCCCGGCATAACCGCCTGTCTTGTCGGTAATCACCCGGCCGTAATTCTGCATCCGGACAAACATATTGCTGTTGTGATTGACGAGGCACACGCAGCCGCCGGCGGGCTGGGCGGTCTTGGAAATCACGTCGCCGTAATTGATGCTGTCTTCGATGATGCTGCCGGTCCCCGTGATGCAGGTCAGGTTGGCCAGGCGGGCATCCGGCGAGTCGTTGACGTTGTTGCCCCGGTTGATGCAGCCTTTGAGCACGGTGTAGCGGTTGCAGGCGGCCACGATACCCGACATACGGGCATTGTTGCCGGTCATATCGCCCTCATTGACGCAGTCCTTGAAGAGGACGGTCTTGGTCGAATTGCCGTCATTGGACGAAAAGCCGCAGATGCCCGCCGTCTGGACGGAGGTCGCGCCGTTCTTGGTGTTGTTGCATTTATCCGTCGTCAGGGAGCCGAAGTTCTTCAGGTTGATGATCTTTGTTTCCGTACCGGTAGAGAAGGCCATGCCGATGAGCGCCATCGTCATCCGGAGGTCGTCGGCGACTGTGGCGTTGCCGTAGGTCATCGAGGCGTGGCTCTCGATGTTGCTGACGGTCGCCCCGTGAACGAGGCCGGCGATAAGGCCGCAGTCGGTCTGGGCGGA